>R18__coassemble_1168_pt1 | contig 119857 bp, 95 predicted proteins | sample R18__metabat2_low_PE_054 | metagenome-assembled genome bin R18
GCGAAATGTCGGTAGCTGCACCAGTCGTTACTGTTGGATGAACCGAAGATTCGCCTGTAGTGCGGAACTCCAATGTATCGCCGTTATACTGAATACTATTTACCATAGCGTATGCAAAGAATTCATAATCCGTACCTTGGCTCAAACCTGTAAGAACACCGTCCAATGAGTGAGAGAACGACATTCCGCCATCTTTTACTCTATAATAGAAGCCTTCTGACTCTATTGGAAGGTCGCCTTGAAGCACCTCTTTATTCAAGGTAGCACTATTATTGGCAATATCGGTAGCAGCCAATGTCCTTACTGTAGGAGGCAATACTGCCACACCTGTAATAGTAATGCTATCAAGATGTAGGTCGTTATCTGCATTGCTTTTGGTTGATTCTCCGTAAAATGCTATGCGTACGCTATTGCCAATGTACGAAGACAAATCTATCATATATGTACTACCTGTTGTAGATATATTGTTATAAACATATTCTGAATGGTCGGCGGTATCATTACTCCATACGACAGCATTTTCCCTAAGCCAAGTCTGCCCAGCATCAGTAGAGACAACTACCATAAATTTATCGTCTGTGCCGTTAGTTTGTGCAGGATTAGGGGCATTGTATGATATAAGAGCTACCTTAAATTCCAATTTAACACTTGCACTTTCAGGAATATCGATCACAGGAGTTACTATCCAATAATTAGTAGAAGACCCATAGATATTCATTTTTATATGATTACCGCTCAATCCATTATTGTTATTTACAAACGACCAGCCAGAGTTTGAATTTGATAAAGTATTACCTTGGAATACATTATCCACTAACCCAGAATACTTTCCCCAACAATTATTAGGCAAAACAGAACCACCATCAAATTGTTCTACAAATGGCAGAGACTCACTGGCACATGGAGTAGTAAATTCAAGTGTATTAGACCATAGGCTCGTATCTTGCGAAGAGCATAATGACCTAACCCTCACTTGATAATTGGTAGTAGGATTTAACCCCACAAGACTTTTTACATTTATATTTTCTTGTGAAGATACCCATTCACTATCACTCTGCATTTTATATTCAAACACCCAAGAACTTGCATCTCCTACCTCTTGCCAAGTAATATCCACAGAATAAGGTGTCAAAGAATTATCTATAACTAATAATTTCTGTGGTCTTTTACATGTTGGCATATCGTGAATATCTATATCGTCTATATATATCATAGAGGTCTCTTCGCCAGACATACATTTAAAGACAACTCTATTAAAACTAGAATTTAAAGTATCAGCAAAAGCAACATCATAGACCGACCATCTATCCAACAAACTCACATCGATAGTATCAATAGTAACATACGAGTTGGTATCAGATACATCAGACATTACACCGACCTCTATTTTTGCAAAATTGGTAGTTTCCTTAAGATAGAATGACATCTCTTTACCTGCCAATGGAGTAAAAAACTCAGGCGACGCAAGCATTTGAATGTTATTAGACGCACTCATACGAAAAAACATTCCTCCCGGAGTATTATTAGCTGCGGTAGAAGAAGTAGATATATAAGGATAATGTGTTGCTGTAGAAGAAGCCATATCTACAGTTCTTACCCAGCAATATGCATTATCGTAATCAGTTGGATTTGGCAATGAAAAATCCTCTACAAATGGGATAGCAATAGGCACACAAGCCGTGCGAAACAGATAAGCTTGACTCCACTCACTAAAATCACCATTACCACAATCTGCCCTAAACCATATCTTATAAGAAGTTGTTCCTTGCAAACCATTTATTTGGATTGTATCGTTCAGTATGCCAATAGCATTAGATTCGTCTGGCATTGTCTGTGCTATATCTGGTGTTACTACATATTGCCAAGCAGTCTGCGTTGCTACAGCATCGAAAGCAAACATCAAACTATCTACATCGTCATTAAGCATTCTTATATTGGTAATAGGCATACAAGTAGGAGCAGGCGATAAATATACACTATCAAGCCAATAATAGTATGAAGTGGAAGTGGTAACAGAGCCGACATCACCATATCGAAAAGCAATATAGCGATTCTGCTCGTTATCTACTACGCTACCAAAAGTAGTCGTTCTATCTACCATTTTTTTATAAACATTCAAATCTATTGTCTCTACGGCAACAAAGGTCGATTGGTCCTGTGGGTCAGTCATTACACCTACTTGAAATAATCCACTCTGCGAAGATTCTCTATCAAGTTTGAAATGTAACTCTAACTCATTTAGCGGAACATTGGCTTTAGGCAATACCAAAAACGCTGGTTTATATGACTTAAACACTACAGCTTTAGAATTCACTCCGTACGATGGAGATGGAGTAGTAACACTTGGATAATACTCACTAAACTGCGAAACTCGAGTCCAACATTCAGGTATATCTCCACTATTTGTATTATCGAAAGTTTCTACAAAACCCACGCCCACAGCCGAACAAGGCGTAGTAACAACCAAAGGTTCTGTCCAATAACTAAAATCACTATCTCCACAAACGGCTCTCACCCAAATGCGATATTGAGTTGTCGGCTGCAAATTACTCATAGTAAATACATTCGACAAGATTCTATAATGAGGTAAGGTGTCGGGCGAAACTGCCATTGAACCAGTAGTAAAAGCGTACTCCCAAGCAGTAGCAACCTCTGCCTGCGATACTTCTAACCGAATAGAATCGGATTCAACAGCAAGCACATTTACCGTCTGTGGCATAGGACATGTTGGGATAGTAGCGATTCTTATATCATCTAAAAAATATGAGTATGTTATATTTGTTACAGTACCTTCTACATCTCCATATCGGAAGGCTATATATCGATTCTGTCCACTATCCTCCAAATCAGCAAAAGAAACTGTTTTTGTAAAAAATCTATTATATACGCTATCATTAAAGGTAGCAAAAGGCTCAAAAGTAGAAGCATCATTTGGATTGGTCATAACTCCCACTTGGAGTTTACCGCTGCTTTGAGCCGAACGCTTTACCTTAAAATTCAACTCCAAAGTATTCAAAGGAACTGAAAAACGAGGTGTTATCAAAAACAGAGGATTAGAGAGCGACATTTTTGCCACTTGGGTAGAAGTACCACTATTATCTATAGTATTATCGATAGAAATAGCATTTGCGTAGTTAGAAATTATATTCCAACAGCTTGACAATCCATCTTCAAAATTTTCTTCCATAGCCGTTATATCGCTACAATGTGTCTTAAACTCTACAAGTGTATAATCACTTTCTGATGCAGTTCCACAGATAGACTTCAATCTAACTTGATATTTAGTATCAGACTCCAATCCTGTAATTGTAGCATTTATAGAATCATTTACAATTATTATAGGACTCCACTCATACATACCATATTTTTTATACGCTATACACCAAGAGACATTGTCTCCTACAGATTGCCAACTAAGATTAGCAGAATTTGTCGTCAGATTACTTACAACTACATTTATAGGCGACTGACATTCAGGCGTTTCTATTACCGACACATTATCTAATAAATAATAGATACTTCTACCAGACTCCGCTGTTCCAGACAAAGCAGTAAACACAATATATCTATAATCTTCGGGCACAGAAGAAAGCTGTACTCTACAACGCTTCCAATCCGTATTTGTTGCCACAATTGTATCAATCGGCAAATAGGTAGTAGAATTTTGCAAATCAGACATCGCCCCCACTACAAAAGAAGAACCATTGTTTATCTGCATTGACCGCAACGAAAAATCAAGTTGGGCTGAAGACAGAGCGTCTAAAAATATAGGGGTAGCAATAGATTGCTTCTGTATAGTACCAGAAGTAAATGAAAACTGAATGCTTCTTTCGTCTATATGTCCAGCATTTACTATCCCAAAATATCCATTTACACCCTCCATTTGAGTCCAGCAATTTGATCTACTAGTATTCAAAGTATCATTAGCCATAAAATTTTCATACCAACCTAAATTGACACCATAACACATAGTTTGAAAAGCATTAGTAGTCCAATCACTAACTTCCGACGAGCCACATATAGCCCTAACTCTCACATCGTAAATTCTGGCTGAATATAATCCCAAAAGTGTATCCGTAGGATTTTCTACAATACGAGAAATCCATTGACTCGCATATTGCTGTTTATATTGCACCTCCCATTGTGTCTCATCATTACCCGGCAACCAACTTAAAACTACTCCGTTTTCTATATTGTCTAACTGCGAAATCTCTAAATTAGAAACCATTTCGCAAGTAGGTATTGGATGCAAATCCATATTATCTATTCTTACTATAGCCTCGCTCCAATTACTTGAGGTCGAGTTCATTATCTTAAAAGCGATATAGCGATGATAATCTGCAACACCAGCAAAAGAGACATAAACCTTATGCCACACCTCTTCATCAACAGGTGTAATATCAGCAACAGGTTCAAACGAAGATGTATCTTGAGGGTCAGACATCACCCCTATCAATACATAAGCATCGTTATCTTGTATCCATCCATCTTCTTTGCGTATCCAAAGCGACAACTCACTACCATTTAGACTGCCTGAAAATTCTGGCGATACAGCAATAGCATTCTGACAATTATGTTGCCTTGATGAGTAGAGATACAACACACCACCATGGGAGTCTTGCACAATAGAGTTATCTACCTTAACTCTATTACCACAATCAAACAAAGTCCAACAATCAGGCTTCATAGTAGTAGTCTGATAGTTAGAGAAAGTCTCTTGCCAATCTATTGGATTATTTGGCAAACAACCTTGTGCTTTGATATTGGACACAATCATCAAAAGCACAACAAAAAATAGTAATACTTTCCTCATATACTTATGACATTAAATAATAATTATTCTAAAACAAAAGGATACAAAAAAAGCGGAAAACGGGGTTCGAACCCGCGACCTTCGGCTTGGGAAGCCGACGCTCTACCGACTGAGCTATTTCCGCAAAAATAAGAAGACTATAGTTTATAACTATACAAAGCCTTGTAAGTCATCATCTGATATATCAACCTTGCTACCAAATAATTAGGAGCCAAATTGCTATGATTTGGGCAAAGACCTACTATATCAAAACCCACTACATTACTACGCCTAAAAATAGACTTAAGTATTCTAATAAGAGTAAAGTACTGCAATCCTCCGGGCTCTGGCACACTTACAAACGGCATTACTGAAGGGTCGAGGACATCGACATCAATAGTAATATAAGTATTCTCTGTCAACTCTTCGTAAACCTCTTTGAACCAACGATTTTCTTGGTCGAAGAAGATATCGCGAGCAAAAAACATCTTAGCTGGGTCTGCATTTCGTTCGCCATCTGCACTCATAGCACGCGTACCTATTTGCACCAACGGAGCAAGTTGCTTTATATGATACATCGCACACTCTGGGCTATATTCACTACCCTTATAGTTTACACGCATTGCATTGTGAGCACAAAATTGTATGACAGTAAGGTTTTTATACTTATTAGCAGCAGCCCGAGCCGCTCCTATAGATACTGTCCTATTGCCACCTATTACTACAGGAAATTTATCTAAAGAGATTATTTCTGATACTTTATTTTCTACCTGTTCACAAACTTTCTCGTCCGAATTCAAATTATTTAGTGGCTCAAGCGTATGAATACCTTTTCGCCACACCTGTTTTCTCGTCTCTGTATCAAAGTATTCCAAGTGTTGAGATGCCTCAATTATAGCCTCTGGGGCATTATTTGCCATAGGATTCCAGTCGTTTCGCGTACTGTAAGGCACAGGCAATATAAAAAATTTAGACTCTTGATAGTCTGTAAAAGCTCCTTTTAGTCCTGCGAAATTTTCCATATTATTGTCTAATTTTCTATGTAAAACAAAAACACAATCTCCATCTACCTATGGAAATCTACCGCAAAGATAATAAAAATAATTAGACTTCCTATTCGTTTTTGATATTTAACTATACTTTTATAAAAACACCAAAATCTTTATTTGCCATTTAATAAAAAAGTTGTAACTTTGCAGTCTTATTTTTTTAAGGAAATAATAAACAATTAAAGTAATTATGCATCTAACACCAGAGCAAAAGCAAGAAATCTTCGCTAAGTACGGAAAGTCTAATACCGATACTGGTTCTCCAGAGAGCCAAGTGGCGCTATTTTCAGCCCGTATTAGCCATTTGACTCAACATTTGAAGTCAAATCACAAAGATTATAGCACAGAGAGAGCACTTAAGATGCTCGTAGGACAACGCCGCAGAGTCTTAGACTATCTAAAAGCGAAAGACATTGAGCGTTATCGTAAGATTATCAAAGAGTTAGGTATCAGAAAGTAATACTACTCTTTTCGAGCGAAAAATAATCGTTGAGCAAAATATGCTTGACGATTATTTTTATTTACTAAAAAATAAACTTGCATAAAAAAGGTCCTAATACAAATGATGTGATTAGAACCTTAATATGTTTGACATTATAATCTTACACTATCTACCTTTGAGAATGCCTCTATCTGAAGACTTTATGAACGATACGATTTCTCGCTTTATATCAGTCTCAGCGAAATCATTTTCTATGTAGTTGATAGCGTCTGATACGATAAACTCAGATTGAAAAATGTAGCGATAGATATTTCTAACTTCCTCTATCTGAGAGTCTGAGAACCCACGACGACGAAGTCCCACAAGGTTTACGCCAGAATAAGCAATCGGTTCGCGGGCCGCCACTATATAAGGAGGAATATCCTTATTGACATGCGCTCCGCCCTGAATTATCACATGCTTTCCAATTTTTGTAAACTGGTGGACCAAAGCGCCACCGCTGATAATAGCAAAGTCATCAACCTCTACCTCGCCAGCAAGTTGTACAGCATTTGACATAATAATGTTGTTGCCCAATTCACAATCGTGTGCCACATGGCAATAAGCCATTATCAGACAGTTGCTACCTATCTTTGTAGTTGTTCGCGAACCTGTACCACGGCTAAGCGTAGTAAATTCGCGTATCATATTATTATCTCCTATCTCAAGAAAAGTCTCCTCTCCCTTATATTTCAGGTCTTGTGGATCGCAACCCACTACAGCAGAATTGTATATCTTATTATTCTTCCCAATGCGAGTATTTTTTACAACTCTTGCACCAGACATTACAATACAATCGTCTCCTATTTCTACATTTTCACCAATGGTGACAAACGGCTCTATTATTACATTTTTACCGATTTTTGCACTTGGGTGAATTACACTAAGTTCACTTATCATTTACTGTATAGTTTGAAAAAATGAAACAAAATCTTTTTGCTCACAATACCCAAGACGGGAATTCAACAAAAATGTTACATTTTCTCGTTTTTATATTGAAAATATCACCTATTTTTTACTATTTGAGCCATCATTTCTGCTTCAGTAGCCACTACACCATTGACAAACACATAACCTTTAATAGTAGCCAATCCTCGACTAATAGGCGAAAGTAATCCTACTTTCATTATCATAACATCGCCAGGTACTACTTTTTGACGGAATTTCACATTGTCTATCTTCAAAAAATATGTAGAATACTCCTTAGGATTCTCCACTTGATTCAAAACAAAAATACCCATCGATTGCGCCAAAGCCTCTACTTGCAATACGCCCGGCATTACAGGTTCGTCTGGGAAATGTCCTATGAATTGCATCTCATTATAGGTTACATTTTTTATAGTAACTATATGAGACTCTCCTATTTCCATTACCTTATCTACAAGTAGAAAAGGATAGCGATGAGGCAATAATTCTTTAATGCGATTTATGTCCATTATACCCTCAGAAGCTAGATTTACAGCAGGCACAAACACATCGTGACGACGAATCTCTTTGCGTATCTGCGAAGCAAATGCCGTATTTACCTTATGCCCCGGATGACGAGCAATAATCCTACCCTTCAAAGGACGACCAATAAGAGCAAAATCACCTATCAAATCCATAAGTTTATGACGAGCAGGCTCGTTGTCAAAAAGCAAATCGGTATTGATATATCCAAGTTTTTTAGCATCTGGACAATTATCTTGCCCCATAAGGGTAGCGATACGCTGAAGCTCCTCCTGCGATACCTCGCTATCATAGATTACAATTGCATTATCTAAATCACCGCCCTTTATTAAATTGTTTTTCAGCAGTGGTTCAAGCTCACGCACAAATACAAATGTACGACACGGTGCAATATCTTCGCTATACTCTTGTACATTGTCCATCAAAGCATACTGATTGCTCAAAACAGGTGAATTATAGTCAATCAGCACCTGTGCCGAGAAATCCTCATCTGGCAATAGAGTAATAGAAGACTGCTTATCTTCGGAATAAAAAACCATTTTTTGTGTAACATAGAAATAATTTTTCTCTGCCTTTTGATTTTCGCAACCTACCTCTTTTATCTTCTCTACAAAATACTTAGCACTTCCGTCGAGTATAGGCACTTCTGGTCCATCTATCTCTATCAAGCAGTTGTCTATACCCAAAGCATAGAACGCCGATAGGCAATGTTCTGTTGTAGAGACAGAGGCTTCTCCCTTCTGTATTACAGTACCTCTCTCTGTATTGGCGACATACTCTGCCAAGGCTGGAACAATTGGGGAACCCTGCAAATCCACTCTGCAGAAGTTGATACCAGAATTCTCAGGTGCAGGCTTAGCAGTCAATGTTACTATCTTACCAGTATGCAATCCCTTGCCTGATATTGTAAATTCAGATTTTATCGTCTTTTGTTTTGACATTGTCGATATGATTGTTTTTTTATGATTACTTAATCTTCGGTTTTACAAACCATGTTTCATTTATTGTAAAGTTAATCGCCATTTTGAAATAGTCCTCTTTGATTAGATTGTACTTTTTAGAACCAAACCCACCATATTCAAAATTGATATTTAGCATACTACGAATAAATCGGAAGGGAAATCCAAACCCTAATACTACCGCGTATTCATTGATATTTAGATTATTTACCTTAGCATACGACCTCGAATAGTTTCCACCAAGTCGCCATGCCATTCTATCCACATATCGTTGTCCATTTGGTTTATTTATAAACTCAATACCTGCGGCTACCTTCCACCTATCATTGAGCGTACCTATAAGGCTATTGAACTTTGACCTTGAGAATTGTTGATATTGAGCATCGAGAGAAACAAGAAGCTTATTATCAAGGCTATATGTCAAGCCAAATCCATAGGTATTAGGTATTTCAAAAGCGTTGGTGAGTGTATCTATTATAGTATCTACGCTTTCTGTAGATATAGTATACTGCGAGCCAAGCCTATGCTGAAACTCATAGATAGCACCAATCGTAAGCATATCTTTTCCTTTCCTCAAAGGCTGATGATATTGAAGTCCCAAACGCATATTCAGTCCATTTACTTTCAATTGAGACGAGCGATAGACCATATAAGCCTGCCTTCCGTCTGAAAATGTAGTATTTAGACTCCTATTATTATTAAGAGTTCCAAACATATAATACCCATTTACCCCCAAAGACAGTCTATCAAACAAATCAAAAGACATTCCCAAATATACCTGCGACAAACTTCCACTACCGGAGAACGCCTGTGTGTGTTTAAGTTTTACAGAATCGTTACTTGAAGGCAAATATAGAGAGTCTTTTGTATTAAATCCATACCCAGTAAAAGAATATGGCATAAGTCCTACGCTCATTCCCATCCAACGAGTAACAGGGAATTGCATACCGAAATAGTCTATATTACCGGTAAAAGCACGATATTTATCTTGAGTAGTAGAAAAGTTGGTCAATAGTCCAGAGAATCCGATTTCAAAAATAAACGAAGTAGAATCTATCTCTGAGTATGCAGCTGGATTGGCTGGATTGATAGTGTTATTTTTTCTAAGTCCAAAACCCAATCCGCCCAAGGCATTGCTACGAGCAAAACCAGCATCTATCAATTTACCGTATCCGAAGCGTGTATATGGAGAGTTTGTGCTATTTTGTGCTACCAATCCAGTAGCCATTATTATTACTGCTAAAAGAGCAAACAATATCTTTCTTTTTGTCATTGTGAAAAAAAAATGGATTAAGCACCTATCGACTGACAATCGAGGAAATAACACGATTTAAGCCGATTGGCACAAGATTATCTTTTACAAAGTTACACTGTTTTATGGAATCTGCAAAATAACTTGCCTCTCCACCAGTCAATATCACTTTTACAAAAGGATATTCAGAGTAAAGTCTATCGTAAAATGAATTGATTTCGGCTACAATGCCCCAAAAAGCTCCATTAAGTATCGCATCTCGAGTATTTTTACCAACAAACTTCTCTGGCTTTTTATCTATCTGAACCAATGGCAGATTGGCTGTATAGTCATGCATCGACTTGAGCCTCATAGATAACCCAGGAGCAATATTTCCGCCCCTAAAAGCACCATCCTTGGTCACTAAATCGTATGTAATACACGAACCAATATCTATGACTAACAAATCACTATCTGGCACTAATGTCAACGCTCCAATAGCCGCCGCTATGCGGTCTTTACCTAAAGTACGAGGTGTCTCATAATCTATCTCCAATCCAGAATATGTCTGAAAATCAAACTCTATAAAGTTGCTATTTTTCTCTAAAAAGAGAGTTATATCCCTCCTACTCCAAGATACTGAAGATATAATAGAGTTTTCAATCCTATGATAAGAAAAATAATCTTTAAGAAACGGCAACGACAGAGTATCTTTTGCCACAAAATCTACCATCTCTTCTCCTGCAAACACAGCGAGTTTTGCTCGCGTATTCCCCATATCTATCACAAGATTTGTCATAATACGATTCGTTTTTTATCCAATTAGTTCGAGGTCAATCTCCTCTTTATTGTTATCTACGAACTTATACTGAAGGAATCCGAGCGACTGCATAGGGATAAACTTTATCTGCCAAGAATACTTCATCTTCCACTTCATTTTAAGCGAATATAATCCCTGAGAGATATACGCTTCTACAAATGGATGGAGATATACAGAAAAGCTCTTCAATCCAAGAGTTTTTATTATCTTCTCTATCTTATCTTCCAACTGTATAGTAAATAATATGGAAGGCTTGGCTTTACCTGTGCCAAAACATGTGGGACAAGTCTCCTCTGTGCGGATATTGACAGTAGGGCGGATTCTCTGGCGAGTTATTTCCATTACGCAAAATTTGCTGAGAGGCAATATGTTGTGGCGTGCTTGGTCGCGTTTCATAAGCTCTGCCATACGCTCATATACTTGTTGCATATTTGCCTTTTTCGACATATCTATAAAGTCGATAACAATAATACCACCAATATCGCGCAAACGGATTTGTCGCACAATCTCTTCGGCTGCTAACAGATTTACCTCCAACGCATTATCTTCGGCAGTCTGTGTGGCTCTGACTCGAGTACCACTATTCACATCGATGACAAACATAGCCTCAGTCTGGTCGATAGTAAGATATGCACCTCGCTTGAAAGGCACTATACGAGCAAACGCCACTTTAATTTGGCGAGTAACTCCAAAGTAGTCAAAAATCGGAATATCATCGGTATAAAGTTTTACGATATTCGCGTGTTCGGGTGCTATCATCTGCATATAGTCGTGTATCTCGTCGAATGTCTTTTTATCATTGACATATATGTGCTGATACTCGCTATCTACAAAGTCTCTGATAATAGACAAAGCACGGCTACTCTCCTGCAACAACAGCCCGACCTCTTTGCTTTTACGCAACGCCTCGAGAGTTTTATCCCAACGGATTTTCAGATATGTCATCTCGTTGTCAAGCTCAGCCACCTTTTTCTCCTCAGCGATAGTTCGTATTATTACGCTGAAATCCTTCGGCTTGATACTATGTATCAACTGACGCAGACGGACCCTCTCCTCTTTTGTCTTTATCTTACTGGAAACAGATGTTTTGTTATCCATACTTGGCAACATTACAATAAATCTACCAGCAATAGATATTTCGCCCGAAAGCCTTGCGCCCTTAGTGGATATAGGCTCTTTGGCTACCTGTACCAATATCTGTTGTCCAACAGTAAGCACGGAACGGATTTGACCGTTCTTATCAAGTGGCGGAAGTTTCTCAAATTTAGGTATTCTACGCCTGTCATTGAGAAGTTTCTGCACAAAATTATTCATTGTAGGGAAATCCTCGCCGAGGTCATGGTAGTGAATAAAAGCCTCTTTATTACCACCTATATCTACAAACGCCGCATTAAGACCCGTCATAATCTTTTTGACACGCCCTAAATATATATTTCCCACATCGTAGGTTTGATTCAGATTGTCTTGAGCATAATCCACCAGCACCTTGTCATCTAAAAGTGCTATAGAGACCTGCTCCTTACCTACATCTATTATTAAATCTTTCATAATCAATAAACTAATAGGCTCTACGACATAAACATCTTATCAGTCGGTTTATAAAAAAAACAAATTTAAAGTTTTAGATATTGTAAAAAGTCTCGCTCTAAATTTGTTTTTATCATAAACTCTGAAAAAAAGATAAAGTAAAGGCTTACTTTTTCTTCTTATGTCTATCCTTTCTTAGTCTTTTTTTGCGTTTATGTGTAGACATCTTATGTCTTTTTCTTTTCTTTCCGCTTGGCATAACCTTATCTTTTTTATTTAGTTAAACTTCTTATTATCAATTATTTCAATCTCTTTACTACATTAGTAAACTCTTTAGCTGGCTTAAAAGATGGAATCTTATGAGCAGGGATATTTATAGTAGTATTCTTAGTGATATTACGAGCAGTTTTAGCAGCGCGTTGCTTTACAACAAAGCTACCAAAAGTTCTCAAATACACATTTTCTCCTTTGCTTAAAGATGCTTTGATAGTAGTCATCATCACCTCTACAGTCTGCAACACCTCCTCTTTATTGAGACCTGTTTTTCTGGCAATTTCGTTTACTAAGTCTGCTTTTGTCATTTTACTTATATTTTTATTTCAAATTATACAATATGGTTATTCTCAAAAAATTAAGACTGCAAAATTACACTTTTTTTTCCGAATGGCAAAATTTTAATGTAGTGCTATATTTGTATCGTTACTGTAAATACTATCAAAAACGCCTTTTTAGAAACGCTATAAAGTCTTGTCCTGTCTTATTGTCTCTATCAAAAGATAGCGACTCGTCGGCAAACTTAATAGCCTCATCAAGAGTCTCCATAGCATTAATCTTCGACAACGCATCAGACATTCTCTCTCCACTACCGCCAAATATCTCTCGTTGAAACCTAAAACGGTCGGCTATACTTAGCGACTGCTTGAGGTCCTTCACTTTTGGCTTCTCATCTACCAAAGGCTGGGAGAATGGCTGTTTTTCTGGCATAGTCTCTGCAAAAACATCTGATTGTGGCAACTCATCTACGCTTATCTCTTCGACATCCGTTTCAGCCTCCTGCTGTTGCTCTACCTCGGCTAATATATTGTCATCTAAATCTACAGATTGTTCACAATTGATACTTTCCACTTCTTGCCCATTATCAATACTTTCTTCGATAGCAACCTCTACACCTTGCTCTTCTACAATTGTATTTTCTATATGACTTTCACACAAATCATTATCAGTAAGAGTGCCATAGATACTCTCTTCAGACACACTAATTTCAGGCGCATTACTCTCGCCGTCTAAGCAAGTCTCCACAGAAGAGAACTCCGTAGAATTTTCGGCTAATTCTCTCTCTACACCTTCAAGATATTCATTATTAGAATTCACATCTACAATCAACATCTGTTCAATTTCAGATGTCAATTTCAACGCCTCCTCAGCCAATAGAAGTTCGGTAGATTTCATAAAATACTTTTCACTCTCGTTGCGACCTATAGACATTCGTTTTAGGGTATCAAGACAAGACGATAGTTTAGCGAGTTCCTCAGTTTTTTCTTTGAAAGTATCCATACTTTTTCGCCGATTTTTTATAAAATTGTTAATTTTGTGGATTGAAAAAATTATTGGCAAATTTAATAAAAATTCTTGGACAAAACGATGTTTTTTTTCGAGTCAAACACACATTGCAATAGACAGAGAGGCAGTATTGAGGTAATATGCGGGTCGATGTTTTCTGGCAAAACAGAGGAACTCATCCGTAGGCTGAAGCGAGCAAAGATAGCAAAGCAGCGAGTAGAGATATTCAAACCACAGATAGACAACAGATATTCAGATACAGATGTTGTAAGCCACGACAACAACGCCATAGCCTCTACGCCTGTAGGTTCGGCTCAAAACATACTACTTATGGTAAGCGATGTAGATGTAGTAGGGATAGACGAAGCGCAGTTTTTCGACAACTCATTAGTTGATGTCTGCACTCAACTCGCCGAACAGGGTTATCGAGTGATAATAGCCGGACTTGATATTGACTTCCGAGGCGTCCCTTTCGGACCTATGCCTGCTCTAATGGCTATAGCTGACGATGTAGTCAAAGAACACGCTATATGTGTGCGTTGTGGAGAGCCAGCCTATGTTTCGCACAGACTGACCAGCGAAGAACGCCAGATATTGACAGGAGCAAATGATATTTACGAACCAATTTGTCGCTACTGCTTCAACCAAATAAAGAATAACACTAAATAATACATAATGATATGAAACTTACAAAAATACTTTTTACGCTTTTTTTTGCAACAAATATATTTATAGCAAACTCTCAACTAAAAGTAGTAAAGATAGAACACGGAGCAAAACTACCTAAAGAGTATGTTACATATTTTTTACCTCGCACATCTCTGTGGGCAGATGTAAAAACAAAGACTACTATAAGCCAACCCGGACGGTTTGCAAACTATGCCAAACGCCTTTTGGCTATAGACAAAGTAATTACACAAAAGACAGAGCGACAGACAATCGAGAGTATATCGCTTCGCGAAATAATGGTGCCAGACTCATCTAAATACTATGCTGTAGAGGTCAATACGCGTTCGGTTGCATATCGTATTTCAAAAAACACAAATGGTATAATACAAGCAATCAATCAAAATATCCCGGAAAGCCACGACACAAAAGAAGACACTATAACAACACCTATCAATAGTATAGAATTCGACTATTCGTTCCTAAGCGAAGACGCTCTAAAAGCCTCTACCGAACTAAAAATGGCAGAAATTACCGCCCAACAAATCCTCGATATTCGCAATACTCGTATGGATATTCTCACAGGAGATAGCGAACAAGAGTATGACGGCGAGGCAATGAAGTTAGTATTAGCACGACTTGACGAAGCCGAAAAGAGACTGACAGAATTCTTCTCTGGCAAAAGCATTGAGATTGTACAACACAAGATGGTACAAATACCATTAAACGCATCTACGAATGAAGATGTGTTGTTTAGATTCTCCGAACAAATGGGAGTTTTAGATAAAAACGACTATACAGGCTCACCTATAATGTTTTCTGTAGATGCTCAATTTGTTTATCCTCTACAAGCAGAAAAGGGCAACAAGGGAGGCATATACTACAACAATCCTGGTAAGGCAACTATCTCTATATCTGATATGGACAAGATATGGACAAAACAGACTATCATCGTACCACAATTTGGCTACCAGAAAGCATTGCCTACCAATATCTTTAGCCGACAGACTACTACTGTCATATTCAACCGATACGGCGGCACAGAAAGCATAAAGTAACAACACACACAACAAGATAATAGAGCATTTTGTTTAATTAAGCGAGATGCTCTATTCGTTTTATTTCTTTCACAACCAAAATTTTACTAACTTTGCAGTTTTATAAAATTGTAATTACAAAAAATCAATTTGAATGGATAAAAAATCGATTATTGGAATAGTATTGATAGTTCTGATATTTGTTGGCTTTGAATTACTTAATCGCCCGTCAAAAGAGGAGATTGCTCGCCGACAAGAGATAAACGACTCGATAAGCCGTGCAAAAATAGAGCAGCAAGACAAGCAAAGAGAGGCTGTAGATGGTATGGAGACAAATACAAACAAAATTACCATAAACTCAGACTCTGTAAAACAGGCTGTATTTGGTCTTTTTGCTCGCACTGCTTCTGGCGATAATTCGTTGGTAGAGATAAAAAATGAAGATATTAGACTAAAATTCTCACCAAAAGGCGGATATGTAGCATACGCAGAGTTATTAAAACACAAGACTCACGACAAGCAACCGTTAGTATTGTTTGACGGAGAAAAAGAAAACTCATTCGACTTTGTCATTCAGACCTCAGACAATAGAGTACTTTCTACCAAAGAGATGTACTTCAATCCCACTGTAGAAAAACTTCAAGACGGAAGTCAAAGACTGACAATGCGTCTGCAACCCGCTGAAGATAGCTACATAGACTTTATCTATACGCTCGGTAAAGAAGGATATAAACTTGATTTCAGCATACTACCACACAATATGCAGAGTCTACTTGCGCCTATGAGCCAGAGCCTCGACTTTATATGGCAGACAAAGATACGGCAACAAGAGCGAGGTAGAGTATTCGAAAATCGCTACACTACACTCAACTATATGTATGCTGACCACGATATAGAACGACTAAGCGAACGCAAGACCGATACCAAATCTGCAACTACACCAACCATGTGGTTTGCGGCAAAAGACCAATACTTCAGCACCATACTTCTCAATAAAAACCACTTCTCTTCCGCTCAATTCAAAAGCGAAGCCTTTGATGAGACAAACGAGAAATATCTAAAGGCTTATACAGTCAATTCTACAGTGGATATAGACCTAAGCGGACAGAAGGCAACGGAATTGCAACTATTCTTTGTACCAAATCAGTATAAAATACTTAAGTCGTTCAACGAAGGACTTTCGAGCGACGAACAACCAGACTTCAATCGTCTATTAACACTTGGCTGGACACTATTCCGATGGATAAGTCAGTTCGTTATCATCCCGCTTTTCAACTTTTTTAGCTCATTTATAAGTAACTGGGGAATTATCATCCTTTTGGTTACCTTGGTAATAAAAATTATACTTCTGCCTCTAACCTACAAATCATATATGAGCACAGCAAAAATGCGAGTATTGAAGCCACAAATAGACGCTATCAACGCACGCATTCCTGAGGATAAAATGATGGAGCGCCAGCAAGCACAAATGGCACTGTATAGATCGGTAGGAGTAAGCCCAATGGGCGGTTGCTTGCCAATGCTTTTGCAGATGCCTATATTGGTAGCTGTATTTATGTATCTGCCTACAGCTATAGAGCTTCGCCAACAAGGCTTCTTATGGGTACAAGATCTATCTACATACGATACCATTCCACTATTAGACTGGAAGACATCTTTACCTCTGATAGGAAATCACTTGTCTATATTCTGCCTACTAATGACAGCAACAAACATTATATATACAAAAGTCAATATGGCGACTCAGGCTACAGGCACCACACAGCAGATGGCGATGATGAAATGGATGATGTATCTTATGCCACTTATTTTCTTCTTTATGTTTAATGACTATGCGGCAGGTTTGACATACTACTACTTCATATCATTACTTCTAACTGTAGCACAAACCTACTTGTTTAGACTGTTTGTAAACGACGAAAAACTTCTACAGAAACTCGAACTTGCAAAACAAACTAAGAAGCCATCTAAAAAATCTGGCTTTATGGCTCGACTCGAAGAGGCTCAAAAACGCCAGCAAATGATGATATGCGAACAGCAAAAAAGACAAAATAAGAATAGATAAAAGACAAATCTATTTCGTACTAAACTAAAAAACGACCTCCAAAACATATAAGTTAGGAGGTCATTTTTTTATTTTTTTCATTACAAAATCAATCTATCAACTGATTAGGCTTTCTGTCTTTCTCGGCAGGAAAGACTATCTTTGGTTTCAACTCGCTCAACTCACACTCGTCAATCCAAGTATAAGCCATTATTATCACCACATCATCTTTATGAATAAGATGAGCAGCTGCTCCATTTAGACAAACGACACCAGAGCCTCGCTCTCCTCTTATGATATATGTCTGCAACCTCGAACCATTAGTAACATCTACTACGCTCACTTTTTCGTACTCATAAAGTCCTGCTGCCTCCATCAGAGCCTCATCTATGGTAATGCTACCAATATAGTCAAGATTTGCTTCAGTTACGGTAGCCCTATGTATTTTAGATTTTAAGACATTTAATTTCATAACTATCTATTTTTCTATGCTTGAAAATTAATGTATTGCATTAGGATTACTATAAGGAATATCCACTGTCTCTACCTTCTCCTCTTGCAAGCGATTAGCCGACAGCTCCGCATATTGCAAGCGATTCCTATGAATATCAATAGCCATATATATAGCCTTCAGTAATGAATTTGGAGAGGCGGTATTTTTGCCAGCCAAATCGTATGCAGTACCATGAGCAGGAGAAGTGCGAATAAATGGCAAACCTGCTGTAAAGTTGACTCCAGTATCTTGGAAAAGAGCCTTGAAAGGTGCAAGACCTTGGTCGTGATACATAGCCAAAATACCATCATACCTACTAAAAGCACCCGACCCCCAAAATCCGTCTGCCGATAGAGGTCCTGTGGCTGTAATTCCCTGTTCATTAGCCTCGTTAATGGCTGGAATGATGATGTCTTGTTCTTCACTACCAAGCAGACCATTGTCTGAAGCATGAGGATTAAGCCCCATTACTGCAATACGAGGACAAGTAATACAAAAATCTTCTACAAGCGATTTATGAAACATCTGGAGTTTATGCAATATAAGTTCCTTTGAAAGCGTCTGGCTAATTTTGCTTATAGGAGTATGATTGGTAGCCAAAGCCACGCGAACATTATCACTTGTAAGCATCATTATAGACTCCGCCCCTGATATTTGCTCCAAATACTCTGTGTGTCCTGGGAAATTAAATCTATCGGATTGAATGGTGCTTTTATTGATAGGAGCCGTAACCAGCACATCTATCTCACCATCAGCCAATGCCTTAGTAGCAGCCTCTAATGCCTGCAATGCTAACTCACCTGATTCTATGCTTTGCTTACCCGGCTCTATCTTTATATCATCTCCACAAGTATTTATCACATACATTTTACCCTCCGTAGCATCCTGTGCTGTGCGGATAGTAGGAATATTGAGAGAAGAGAAGTCAAACATCTTTTTGTAAAACGATAGCACCTTAGGTGAACCATAGATTATAGGCGTACAGAAGTCTAAAATCATCGTATCGGAAAGAGCCTTGAGGATAATCTCATAACTAATTCCATTTATATCTCCATGAGTAATTCCGAGTTTCAATATTTTCTTCATTTATAGTAAAAACGCTTTTGTATTGCTCAAAAAAATTGTTGCAAAGGTACAACTTTTATTTGACCTTTTGCTTAATTTGCTCTAAAACTACCGAGTCAATCTCTACAGGATATTTATCTTGTATCTCCTCTATCCATTCCTGCTCTAAAAAGTTCTGATAGTCTGTTACGACCTCTGCCTTTACATCGAGGTAAGTCTCTGGTTGCAAGCCTATTACTTTACCTACCAGAAAAACATAAGGATATGTAGCTGTAGGCGAAAACTCTACTGATTTGTCCTTGAATCCCAAACGGTCTATTACATTAGATTCACCTTGTTTCCATAGACCTCGCTGTTGGTCTACTACTGCACTATCAAGATTGAACTGCGAAAGATATTTACTTATTTCAGAATCTGCCATTTTTGGCAATTTCTTTTGAAGTTTTTTAGCAAGATTTTTATCCTTACAGAAGATTATTCGTCCCTTATAATGAGGGATCTGCCATTTGTATTTATGCGAATTTTTCTCAAAAAACAGACGCAATCCAAGCGTGTCTTTGGTAGCCTTATCCCATACTTTGTCATTAGATATATTAAAAAGCAAAATTCCCTCTCTATACTCACGCAATAGATTACCGAATGCAGGATATTTTTTCTCCAGGCGAGAATCTTCATATTGAAGAATGTGGGTTGTGGCAAATTTATCAAACAGGCTGCGTAATGTTATGTCCGATGGTTTTTTAGTATCTCTATCTATCAAGTATGTAATAAACTCTATCTGAGGCACCTCTTTTTCTCCGATTTTGAATAATGGTTTAAGGTAACCACCGTGATTTTTTACATCATACTCTACTATTGTATCAAATTTATTGATATATCGAGCTACCTCATCATACTCTTTTGGGAATATAGTGAAACTATACTCTTTTTTCAGATTATCAACAAAAGATTTCTGCAAGAAATCGGCTCTACCGTCTCTTTGGAATGAATTTAATAGTTGTCGTTTTGCGTTGTCGAACTCCTCGATAGGCAATTTCTTAACTAAACGAATAATATGCCAGCCGTATGCAGTCTCTACAGGTTCTGACAATTCTCCTACCTCTTTTAGAGTAAAGGCCGCCTCCTCAAACTCACGCACCATATATCCAAGCCCAAATGGAGGCAACATACCTCCTTGCCTTGCTGAAGCCTCATCATCTGAATTATTAGAAGCTACCAACTCAAAGTCTTTACCTTCTAATAAGTCTCTGTATATTTTTTCAATCTCATTCTTTACTTCTTGCTTTTCAGCCGAAGTAGCATTATGCGGATAAGCCTTAAGGATATGTGCTACTTGAACTTTGCCAACAGCCTCTCTCCTATCAATAGCTTTCACTATATGATAACCATAATCCGTACGAATAGGCGTAGAGCATTTTCCTATAGGCAACTCATATATAGCACGCTCTACAGCGTATGTCGTCATCTGCCCTGTAATCCAGCCCATATCGCCTTTATTTTCCTCTACAGACGAGTCGTCAGAATACGCCAAAGCGACTTTATCGAAACGCTGTTTTTTCAATTTACCATAAGCTTCCCACGCCTTTTTATATGCCTTTAGAGTATCCTCTGGAGTATAGTTCTGTGGAAAAAGTATTAAGATATTTTGAGCATGAATATCTACTTGTAAATTCATATAAGCCTCTTTCAGAAGGCTCTCCTCCATTTTAGAGTCAAACATATAGCCTACAGCCAACTGATTGCGATAACTATAATACTCTCTCTTAAAGCTTGATAATGTGTCATATCCAAGACGCTCAGCATCTACTACCTTGAGTTTGAATTTTGTATACAAATCAAGGTATTCTTCTACTGTTTTAGGAGAAGTAGCTCCGCTGAAATTATTTTTGTAGAACAGATATTCAAACTCAGACTGCCTTACACTATCTCCGCCGATAGACATCAAAACAGGGTCTTGTGCCTTTAGCCACAAACACAAGATAGCACACAAAAAAAGCAAAGCGTATTTTTTCATATTAACAACTACTTATAATGGTATTTTTTAGATAAAAAACAGGGCAAAATTACTATTTTTTAATGAAACTATCTTGTCATTTAAGAAAAAAGTATTACCTTTGCAGTCGGGTAAGTCCTATACGACCAGCTCCCTTTGAATCCCCCAGGGTTTGACCGCAGCAAGGGTAGAAGGTTGTAGCGGTGCGATATAGTAAGCTTACCTTTTTTTGTTTTTATAGACTCCTAACAACTCCTCAATAAATATCTCTGCAAAAATGAAAATATCAGAACTCGGCGAGTTTCGTCTAATAGATAGACTGACAAAGGATATTTGCCTATATAATGAATCCACTCATAAAGGCATTGGAGACGACTGTGCAGTAATGGACTACACAAGCAGAAAACTTTTAGCCACTACAGATGTACTACTCGAAGGCATTCATTTCGACCTTACATATACGCCACTAAAGCACTTAGGCTACAAAGCGGCTGTAGTAAATTTTTCTGACATTTATGCGATGAATGGACAGCCTAAGCAGTTGCTTGTATCGATAGGTGTCTCTAAGCGTTTCGAAGTGGAGGATTTAGAGGAACTGTATGCTGGCATTATTTTGGCTTGCGACAAATACAAGGTAGACTTCGTAGGAGGAGACACTTCATCTTCTATGACGGGACTATCGATAAATATAACCTGTTTAGGAGAGGGAGAGGAAGGAAAAATCGTATATAGAAATGGAGCAAAACCTACAGATTTGATATGCGTATCGGGCAATCTGGGAGCGTCATATATGGGGTTGCAACTTTTGGAGAGAGAGAAGCGAGTATTCCAGCAAGTAAAAGACTCCAACTTTCAGCCAGACTTTGCCACAAAAGAATATGTACTCGAGAGGCAACTCAAACCAGAGGCTCGCAAGGATATTATAGAAAAGCTCGATAAAGCAGGGGTTTTACCCACTTCGATGATAGATGTTTCAGACGGACTTTCTTCTGAGGTAATGCATATTTGCACCAATAGCCAATGTGGATGTGAGGTATATGAAGATAAAATTCCTATTGACTACCAAACAGCGTCCACAGCCGAAGAGTTCAATATGAATCTCACAACCGTCGCACTCAACGGCGGCGAAGACTACGAACTACTCTTTACTATACCGCTGTCTGATTACAACAAGGTAAAAGAGATAGATGATATCCATATCATAGGACACATCACCGCCAAAGATAACGGTATGTTACTTATTACTCGCGACGGAGTACATATCCCTTTCAAAGCACAAGGTTGGAATTCGCTTGAGAGCGAAGAATAGTTTTTTTACACACAAACATTTTTACGATTATGGGAAACATAGTAGCCATAGTAGGACGACCAAATGTAGGCAAATCTACACTTTTCAATAGACTGACAAAAACACGCCGTGCCATAGTAAACGACGAAGCTGGCACTACCCGCGACCGACAATACGGCAAGGTAGAATGGAACGGACAAGAGTTCTCCGTAATAGACACAGGAGGCTGGGTAGTAGGCTCTGAAGATATTTTCGAGGACGAGATTAATCGACAAGTATCTATTGCTATCGAAGAGGCTGATGTAATACTCTTTGTAGTAGATGTAATGAGTGGCATAACAGACTTAGACGCATTTGTAGCAGACATTCTTCGCCGTACGAAAAAGCCTGTAATGGTGGTTGCTAATAAAGTTGATACATTCGACCTCCAATACCAAGCCACAGAGTTTTACTCATTAGGACTCGGGGAGCCTTATATTTTGTCTTCTATCAATGGACTTGGTAGTGGCGACTTGCTTGACGAAGTATTAAGCCGTTTTCCCAAAACGACTCAGGAGGAAAACCTCGAAGAATTACCTCGCTTCGCCATAGTAGGCAGACCTAATGCAGGAAAATCATCTATAGTCAATGCCTTTTTAGACGACAATCGCAATATCGTAACCGACATTGCAGGCACTACTCGTGACTCTATCTATACCCGCTACAACAAGTTTGGACACGACTTCTACCTTGTAGATACTGCTGGCATACGCAAAAAAGCGAAGGTAACAGAAGATGTAGAATACTACTCCGTCCTGCGTGCTATCAGAGCAATAGAGAGTAGCGATGTATGCATATTGATGATTGACGCTGAACGAGGCATCGAGAGCCAAGACCTCAATATCTTTTCTCTTATCCAAAAAAACAAAAAAGGCTTAGTAGTATGCGTAAACAAATGGGATTTGATAGAAAATAAGACAAATAAAGATGTCCGTCTATTTGAAGCAGAGATACGCAAAAGACTTGCGCCTTTTACCGATTTCCCAATAGTATTTACTTCTGTAATCAACAAACAGCGTATATTCAAGGTAATAGAAGAGGCAATGGAAGTATACGAAAACAAGAATCGCAAGGTATCTACAAACAAACTTAACGATTTTTTCTTACCTCTGATAGAAAACTATCCTCCACCAGCGATAAAGGGCAAGTATGTCAAGATAAAGTATGTAACTCAATTGCCAGATACACAAGTACCAACTTTCGTATTTTTCACAAACCTGCCTCAATACATAAGAGAACCATATTTCAGGTTTTTGGAAAATAAGCTTCGCTCTGAATGGAACTTCAAAGGCACTCCTACACTGCTTTTTGCTCGACAGAAATAGAAGGCTTCTCTCAAAATATTAAAATTTGCTATTTTTTTCTAACTTTGTAGTTCGAAAAAAAATAGCATTTTTGTATGAGACGACCAGATTATATATTCGAAGCCTCATGGGAGGTGTGCAACAAGGTAGGTGGCATTTACACAGTTTTAGCTACTCGCGCTAAAACTATGACACAATATGTAGGAAAAAATAACGCAATTTTCTTAGGTCCATACTTCGAGGAAGAGGAATATCCAAACGACTTCCAGCCTACAACCGAACTATATGTTTTTAAGGAGTATTTACTTGCAAACTTTGATATAAAAATACAAGTAGGGCGTTGGCAAGTGCCGGGCAACCCAGTAGCAATACTCGTAGATTTTAGGAAGTTTTACTGTCAAAAAAATCAAATCTATGCAGAGTTTTGGGAAAAATTCTCGGTAGATTCGCTCCACGCATACGGCGACTATGACGAATCATCAATGTTTGGATACGCCGTAGGAGTGGCAATCAAAGAATTTACCAAATTTTATGACATAGAGAATAAAACTATAGTGGCTCACTTCAACGAATGGATGACATCTTTTGGGCTATTTTATATGAAGGCATTCTGTCCAAAAATCTGCACTGTATTTACCACACACGCCACTACTATTGGACGCAGTATTGCAGGCAATGGCAAACCGCTGTATGAGTATCTGCAAAACTATGATGGCGACCAAATGGCACGCGAACTAAATGTAGAGGCGAAGCATTCTGCAGAGAAACAAGCAGCCATAAATGCAGATTGCTTTACTACCGTAAGCCAGATTACCGCCGAAGAGTGTGAAGCCTTGCTAAATAAAAAACCAGACATCATTACTCCCAATGGTTTTGAACTCAATTTTGTCCCATCTGAAGAGCAATACAAAACCAAACGCTTGAAAGCGAAAGAACTTCTTAGAAGACTTGCAGAAAACACTTTGGGCTACAAACTCTCTACTAATACACTATTTATAGGAATATCGGGCAGATATGAGTATAAAAATAAAGGTATCGATGTTTTTATAGATATTGCAAGTAAGTTGAGAGAATATAGTGACCTGCCACAAGAGGTAGTGGCTTTTATAATAGTTCCTGCATGGGTAAAAAAAGGTTGCTACTCAAACTCAAAATTTGCTACAACAGCCTTAGTAGAAGAGGAGCGTGATTTGGCATTAAACTACATAAAGCAAAAAGGCTTTGACAACGAACAAAAGAGCAATACTAAAATCATATTTATCCCAACATACCTCAACGGAAATGACGGAGCATTGAATGTTCCGTACTACGATATACTGATAGGACTAGACCTTACGGTATTCCCTTCATATTACGAGCCATGGGGATATACTCCAATGGAGAGTGCGGCTTTCGGTATTCCTACATTTACTACATCTCTATCCGGATTCGGGCGTTGGATAATAGGTAAAAATGAGTCTTGTCCTATAGAAAAAGGAGTAGGAGTAGTACATAGAACAGAGAGCAACTATTTCGAGGTTGTAGAGGCTATTACATCTTCGATAGTTGATTTCTCAAAAAAAACAAAACTCAAGAAAGAACATATCTACCTAAGAGCCCGTAAGATTTCACATAAAGCTTTGTGGGAACACTTTTTCAAACACTACGAAAAGGCGTATCGTATAGCAATGCGAAAAAAACTGCAGTTATAGTGCTTAATATGCATTTTTTTTTCTAACTTTGACATATTTTTCAACAAATCCTATTTACATACAACTGACATTATGAGTCAAAACAAAAAGAAATATAATAGAGTACGCAAAATCAACAAGCACTTTCGTATCCACAAAGAGGGACGAAATATCCTCACACTTTTATTTGTAGTACTTACAGTTATCAATATATTTTTGTATGTAAAATACCCAATGAGTATTGTACTTGGTTTGAACTTATTGGTATCGCTGGCCGCATTTGGCTTCTTCCTATACTTCTTCCGCAATCCACGAAGAAATATAGAGATTACTGACGACTCGCTTATAATAGCCCCTGCCGATGGTCGTATTGTAGTAATCGAAGATGTAGAGGAATACGAGTATTTCGAAGGGCAAAAGATGAAGCAAGTATCTATATTTATGTCGCCTTTCAATGTACATGCCAATTGGTATCCACTGAATGGCACTGTACTTTTCTCTACACACCATTCAGGCAGACACATGGCTGCATATCTACCTAAATCTAGCCACGAAAACGAGCGTTCTACAGTAGTAATAGAGTCAAAAACAGGACAAAAAATACTACTCCGTCAGGTAGCAGGAGCCTTGGCTCGCCGTATAGTAACATACGCCAAGGCAGGCAAACCAGCCGAATTGAATCATCATTTTGGCTTTATAAAATTTGGTTCGCGTGTAGATATATTTCTTCCTACAGATTCAGAGGTATTTGTAGTGATGGGCGAACATACTAAGGGTAACGAAACTATAATCGCCCGCTTACCAGACTAAAAGAAAATAGTTTTTTTGCAAGAAATGAAGTTAGTTCGTTGTATTTCTATAGTCATTATTACCATAACTCTTATATGGAGTTGCAAATCGCCAAACAAAATCACCGCTAATCTACAACATCCATTTGGAATGGTAGAATACAACGGCGGACTATTGATATCAAATTTAGGCAAAGATATAGACTATTTTTCAGAATCGCCAAATGGATTTATCACATACTATAAAGATGGTAAAAGCGAAATAAAAATAAAACAAGGAGGAGTACTTTTTGCCCCCAAAGGTATGGCTATTAAAGACCACTTCTTGTTTGTAGCAGACTTAGGCAAAGTAGCGGTATTTGATCTCACAGGCGATTGCCAATTAGTAGACCAGATTCAGATACCTCAAGCAGACGCTTTCGTAAGCGATGTAATGGTATTAGGAGGAACTCTTTTTATTTCTATTACAAATTACAATAAAATATATCTGCTCAACATAGAAAATCCTAATAAAATAGACCATTCTTCTCTTTTAGAATACCTCGAAGTACCATATCCATCTACAATTAGGGCTACAGGAGAATATGTATTTATCTCATCAAATTCGTTTGACGGCACACCGTTTGACGACAAAATAATACACATAATAGACAACCTATCGTCTCCTTCGCTTCGCCCAATTATCCACACAGAGGGCGATTATCAAGCAATGGTTTTCTCACCCGAGGGGACAAGACTTATTTTTTCCGATATGACGAAAAATGGGCAGATAGGAAATATAGTATTTGAGACGGGAGAATACATTTATGAAACCATTGGTACAGACAATTCGCAATTTACATCTATGATTATAATAGGCAATAAACTATTTGTCTGTGATATAACCAATAGCCAAGTACTGATAAAGGACCTAATAGAAATTGATGGTTTTCCAAACATTATAAAATCAGAGGAAAACGATTCCAAATAAAAAAAATCAAAGTCGTATGTTTGTAAAGGTAAATGCAGCCACTGTGCAAGGCGTCAACGCTACAATGATAGGAGTAGAGTGTAACCTTACGGGAAGCACCAAATATACGCTTGTAGGCTTGCCAGACAATGCAGTAAAAGAGAGCCTCGAACGCATATTCTCAGCCATAAAACATAATGGAATACCTTTTCCTCGAAGAATGTGTGTCATCAACCTCTCTCCTGCCGATATTCGCAAAGAGGGGTCAGCTTATGATTTACCAATTGCTATTGGCATATTAGCAGCAAATGAATTGATAAATAACGACTTGATAGACAAATTTATCTTTATGGGCGAACTCTCGCTCGACGGCTCTCTAAAGCCCATAAGGGGAGCATTACCAATCGCTATTTTAGCGCGTGAACTCGGCTTTAAGGGTTTTATCTTGCCCAAAGAAAATGCCTGCGAAGCCGCAGTAGTAAACGACCTTGATGTATATGGCGTAGATAATCTCAAAAATGTAGTAGAATTCCTATCGGGTAAAATAAAATTGGAAAAAACAGAGATAAATACTCGTGATGTGTTTTTTGCAAACATAAATAAATTTGACATTGATTTCTCTGATGTAAAAGGGCAAGAGGGAGTAAAGAGAGCATTGGAGGTAGCTGCAGCAGGTGGGCACAATCTGATAATGATAGGACCTCCTGGAGCTGGAAAATCTATGATGGCAAAGCGTTTGCCGTCTATACTTCCACCACTGACACTTCGTGAGGCTTTGGAAACTACAAAAATACACTCAGTAGCAGGGAAAATCAACGGAGGATACTCGCTTATTTCACAGCGTCCTTTTCGCTCTCCTCATCACACAATATCAGATGTAGCACTCGTAGGAGGAGGCACATTTCCTCAGCCCGGCGAGATTTCCCTATCTCACAACGGCGTCCTTTTCCTCGATGAACTTCCAGAGTTTAAGCGAACCGTATTGGAAGTAATGCGTCAGCCGCTCGAGGATAGAAAAATTACTATCTCCAGAGCTAAATTTACTACCGAATACCCAGCAAGTTTTATGCTTGTAGCCTCTATGAACCCATGCCCATGCGGCTACTACAACCACCCTGAAAAACCGTGCGTCTGCTCTTCGGGGACAGTACAACGCTATCTGAGTAAAATATCTGGTCCGCTACTCGACCGAATAGATATGCATATAGAGATAGTTCCTGTTCCTTTCGAAAAACTTTCTGAAATAAAAAACTCCGAAAGCAGTTATCATATACGCCAGAGAGTTATAGCCGCTCGACAAATACAACAAAAACGATTTGAAGAGTATGATGGAGTACACTGCAACGCACAAATGTCGTCAAAAATGTTGCAAAAATATGCTTATCTCAATCCCGAATGCCAAAATCTGCTCAAAATAGCGATGCAGCGAATGAACTTTTCAGCTCGTGCCTACGATAGAATACTGAAAGTAGCTCGCACTATTGCCGACCTCGACCAATCGGAGCAGATAGAAACATCGCACATAGCCGAGGCGATAAATTATCGCAATCTCGATAGAGAGGGATGGGCTGGGTAGAGTATCAAAATTGATTTTCCGCCCGACAACTATTTCAAGCGATTTTTAGCCTTTTCGATTAGCAACGGACTGACCCCTAACATTTCTGCTATCCTTATAGCCTCATTGGGTGTCTGAGCAATGGTATCTTCTACCAAGCTGTAATCTATAAACTTTCTTAGACTCTTCTCTGTATATGTTTTCTGGCGAAGTAACTCCTCCTTTATACCACGCACCCTAAGACGACGGCATGATGTTTCTATATCATAATGAGTTGTAATAAAAGCCTTTACTTCATATCTTTGAAGTATATCAAGCATAGCCTCTACAATAGCCCTTCCTTCCTTTGGATTGGTAGTACGAGCAAGTTCGTCTATCAATATCAAGGAGTTCGCTCCGACCTGAATGCTATGAATAATATCGCTAATACAACTCATCTCAGAGGCAAACGATGACAGTCCTTCCTCTTGTAGCGTTTCGGCATGGAAACTTACAAGCACAGAGTCTACCAACTCTATTGAGGCATTAGTAGCAGGCACAAAGAATCCATATTGCATAAGCATTTGACACAACCCGATAGTCTTAATAGTCAGAGTCTTACCACCCATATTTATGCCTGTAATCAGCGTTGGAAATCTGCCGAAAGAGATGTTGGTAGGTTGGTAGTCCAACCCCCGATTTTTCAACGCTTGTTTTTCTATCGGATTAAACATTCCTTCCAATACTGTTCCGCTATCCGATACTTTAGGTCTCTTTAGCCCAAAAGTAGAAGCAAATGCCATTTTTGATAGTAATAAATCAATATAAGAAATTGTTTTTAGAGACTTAAACAAACTATCGCAATACACACGAAGCCTATTAGAAAGCATATCCTTTACCCTGTCTTCTATCTTTAGGATTTCTGCTTGAGTATCGGCAATACGCTCTGCAGACTCTTCGCCGTCTAACGACTTTCGCAATTGTGAAAGATGCGCGTCATAAGAGTCGTAGATATAAAAGGTTTGAATGCCCGTCTTCTCGGGGTCAAGTATAGAGACTATCTCGTCAAAAATATCGCTCGAGATTATATCTAATCCTACAATTTCTAAATTATTACTTACTACAAATTCCTGCCATACCTCAAAAACTTTCTTTGCTATAAAAGAAAAACTTTTGATTTCAAATAGTTCTATCTCATTGAGTATCTCCGAACCCGACAAGTTATTTAATGTCCTTTCAATATCCTTTACCTCTGATATAAGCATACATAAAGCCCCTGTCTGCCTTTTATTTTCAGGCAAGAAAGCAACTTCGATGGACTGCATATTACCTAACTCTCGTTCTATCTCAGTAGGGTCTGAAATCCATTCTTGGCTTAGAAGTCTCTTACGACCTAAATGAGAATTAGTTTGTAGATTTTGTATAAAATCCACAAAGCCACATTGATCTGGGTGACGCTTTAGCGATGAGATATTCATTGGGCTGTATATCAATAATTTATACTAATTTCTTCTGTAAATTTCTTTTGCGCTACTATCAAAGAATCCTCTAAAGCCGAGGCCTTAAGCTTGAATGCACTATCTACCTTAGCCCAAGAGTCGTACCATTCGGCGGTCTCTGCCCTATACATAGAGGTCTGGCGATAGAGACAAACTACGCTGTCTCGTAGGAATGTTATAAGTTTTATAGCCGAAAGATGAAACTTTTCAGCCTCCGTAGGATACCTCAAAGTATCTAAGCGATTGCTTACCTCGTCTAAATAATCATATATATTGGCACAAATAGCAGAATCCTCGCCCGATTGGTATCTCTGAGCCTCAAGCAACATAGTCTCTGATTGGTCTATATACTGCCAGTTGGTCTCGTGCAGACTTGTAATAAGTTCATTATACTCCTGTGGAGACATTTTATTTCCACACGACACTGTTGATAAAACTATAAAAAATGCCGTAAATAGTCGAAGTCTTTTCATAATCTAAGCCATATTTTTGTTTGACAATCAAGTATTTAACCAAAATAAAATCAACTTACAAAAATACTAAAAAATAAAAACAAAAAGCATTTTTGAATTGTGTATAATAAAAAAACTATGCCATTTAATCAAAAAACATAATGGCATAGTTAGAAACACAATATTATGTAGTAGTTTACGCTTAAAGTTATTCTGCATTTACGATTATTCTCCGTGGAATAATATGCCGCTCTCGCTCTGGTCTATTTTTTATAATACTACTTCTTTACCAAATAACTATTTTTCCTGTTTTATCTCCCAAACGAGCCATATAAACGCCTTGATGTACTACATTACACGCTATAGTCTCATTAGTTTCTACCTGTTTAGAAAGCACTAACTTCCCTTGCATATCATATATTTGGAGCAATCCTTTCATATCTGCAGTCTCTATTATAATAGTCCTATTCTCTACTCTCATATTTATAGTTTCAGCAGAAACGGTCCCTACTTCGGTAGGAATATATGCATTACCTACACCAACAGCATACCACGCATTTTCTACCGACTGATGTTGTATAGAGTTGCGTCCATACAAGTCGATAGCAGCATTTATAGCACCCTGACGAGCCTGATGAAAATTAGAAGTAGGTGTAAGATATGTAGTAAGTAGCCTATACGCTATTCTTTGAGCTTGAGCAATGCCTATGCCTTGTACGGCATAGTTATTTTGCAGGTCGTTGGTACCTCTTCCTCCTTGGCATAACAGATAGAACCATCTATTACCTACACCGCTATTCGTATGCACTCCGCCATTGTCACTTGCATTTGATGAGGTCGAAGCCCAATGCTCTCCCTGATAAGTATCTGGTTGAGAAAATCTTTTAGTATTTGCCATATCTCGCATTGCCTCAATGCCACTATATTCAGTATAAACCTCTTCGCCAATAAGCCAATTTGCCTGAGTAGCATCTGTATAGAAATCTACGCATGTAGCAAACATATCAGAAAAAGACTCGTTCAAAGCTCCCGACTCTCCAAGGTACTGCAAACCCTGATTGTTTCCTACGCTATACTGCGTTACTGCATGAGTAAATTCATGTGCTACAACATCTAAAGATACTAATGGATTCATCATTATCATATCTCCACCACCAAAGCAGAAAGCATCAGCCATACTATGACTATAAAAAGCATTATTTGGCATAGTATTAAATATCATAGCATCTTTGGGACAATCTACCAAAGAAACTATATATTTTCCTGCATTATCGAAACTTATACGATTGAATGTATTTTTCCAATAATCGTATGTCTTTTGCATTCCCCAATGGACATCGTTTCCTTCATTCACATCGTTAGAAAGTATTACAACACCAGTGGAGTGGTCAAACTGCCATATAGACGGACCTAAAATAGGAGTATTAAACCTAATACCTCCTATAAATTCATCGTCGGAAATAGAATTATAATCATATATCTTGATAATAAACCCATCATCTGGCACAAAAACACTGTCTAAAGAAAATGCAACTGGATCATCATAAGTTGGTTTGCGTTCTATATAATAAGAAGACTGATAAAGTAGGTTTTCATTACTATCAAACACCTTGATATACAAATCAGGAGTCCAATCCGTAACACTATTCCACGATAAATCATAAATCAACACTGCTTCTATCTTATTATCATTTTCGAAAGGTAAAGTAGATCCAGCAAAATAAAGAGAAGCACCGAACCATCTAGCAAGACTATCTACCAAGCTCTCATTTGTAAAATTATTTATATCATTTTCATCATCAATAAAAGGCGAATTATATCCAGCATATAGTGTAGCTATATTGCGAGCAGAATCAAATGAATAATATACAGCATTATCATAATATACTGTCATTTGTTTGTAGCCACGATATAATGTTTTTCCTGTGCCTATTACATCTCCACTATGTACTCTCGCTACCTTCTTCAGAGTATCGCCTGTCTCTGTATCTATGTAAACATCTGCATTATTTGCCATATCAAAGTGTTTATAGGCAGGACGAAATATAATCTCATCATCTTTTTCTATTGATATTACCATAAATTCAGCAGTATCTGCACCGTTGATAAACATACGAGGCTTCTGTAACAGACCTCTTTCCACTTGTTTCTGTTGCTCCATTATAAATCCATTCATTGAAGTAATATACCCTTCTTTAGAATGAACTACTATCATAGCATACTCTATGGGCGTGCCATACAGCAGCTGCTGAAAACTTTGATGACGGTATCCAATATCGTCTATCGTATCACGAAATTTCTGAAAAGAGACTCCTTCACCCAACGAAAACCACTCGCAGAATCGGCTCTCAACTCCTTTCTCTAAAATTTGTTTATCATCAAAACGCATTGAAAAATGGCCGTCATTTTGTGCTATGCTTAAAGCCCACACAGATAGAAACAATAAAATTACAGTGTAAAATTTTCTCATCATAATATCAATTATTTATAGTAAGTTATTAAAATACACAAAAAAAGACCCACTACATTCAAGCAGGCGCAAATAAACATCAATTTAATATAATAAATATTAATGGGGGGGGGTAAAATCCAAATATATACTAAAATCTCTGCCTTTAGAAAGCGAGATAGTAGCACTTATAACATTTAGATTTATAGTTTGTTTCATTATATTATTTAATTTATACCGCAAAAGTACTAAAAAAAAAAGAAAACACAAAAAAACACCTACGCTTTATTAGTATAGCGTAGGTGTTTTTTTATAAATAAATCTATTTTTACAATAAATCTACACGACCTTTTTGTTCCTCTACGATAGTCTTAGCCAAAGAGTTAGACACCTCAGCATAGTGAGAGAACTCCATAGAGCTTGTAGCGCGACCAGATGTAATAGTACGAAGAGCCGTAACATAACCAAACAACTCCGACAATGGTACCTTAGCCTTCACAATTCTTGCTCCAGTACGAGAGGTATCCATACCCTCTACATTACCACGGCGTTTGTTTAAGTCACCGATTACATCACCCATACTCTCCTCTGGAGTTACTACCTCAAGTTTCATAATAGGCTCCATAAGGGTTGGTTTTGCCTTAGCACAAGCAGTCTTAAACGCAAGTTGAGCACAGATTTCAAATGACAACTGGTCAGAGTCTACTGGGTGATAGCTACCGTCTACAAGCGTTACCTTGAGAGTATCAACAGGGAATCCAGCCAATACACCGTTTTTCATAGCTGCTTGGAAACCCTTCTGAACAGAAGGGATATACTCCTTAGGAATATTACCTCCTTTTACCTCGTCGATAAACTGAAGAGCGCCATCAAAATCCTCATCTACAGGACCAACTTTTACTATCACATCAGCGAATTTACCACGACCACCAGTCTGTTTCTTATAAACCTCGCGTATCTCAACCTCTTGTTTGATAGACTCTTTGTAAGTTACCTGAGGTTTACCTTGGTTACACTCTACCTTAAACTCGCGTTTCAAACGGTCGATAATAATCTCAAGGTGAAGCTCTCCCATACCAGAAATGATAGTCTGTCCAGTCTGCTCGTCTGTACGAACTGTAAATGTTGGGTCTTCCTCAGCCAATTTAGCCAATCCTACACCGAGTTTATCAAGGTCAGCTTGGCTCTTAGGCTCTACAGCAATACCGATAACTGGAGCTGGGAAGTCCATACTTTCGAGCGAAATCAAGTTGTTTTCGTCACACAAAGTATCACCTGTGCGAATATCCTTGAATCCTACCCCTGCACCAATATCTCCAGCAGAGATACAATCTACAGGGTTCTGCTTATTTGAGTGCATTTGGAAGATACGAGAGATTCTTTCCTTTTTGCCCGAACGAACATTATAAACATACGAACCAGCATCTACCTTACCTGAATAAACACGGAAGAAACACAAACGACCTACATAAGGGTCAGTAGCAATCTTAAATGCCAATGCACATAGAGGATCTTCCTCTGTTGGCTTGCGAGTGATTACTTTCTCTTCGTCACTTGGGTCTTTACCTTCGATTACCTCAGTATCAAGCGGAGAAGGCAGGTAAGCACAAACCGCATCGAGGAGTGGTTGAACTCCTTTATTCTTAAACGAGCTACCGCAGATGATAGGGTTGATAGCCATAGAGACTGTTCCCTTACGGATAGCTGCACGGATTTCGTCTTCTGTAATAGAGGCTGGGTCGTCAAAATACTTCTCCATTAGAGCGTCATCAGCAGAAGCCAAAGCCTCAAGCATCTTATCACGCCACTCCTCTGCCTCAGCTTGGAATTCAGCAGGAATATACTCTACAGAATAGTTAGCTCCCATAGCCTCATCGTGCCAATATAGAGCCTTCATTCTTACCAAGTCGATGATACCTCTAAAATTCTCTTCAGCACCGATTGGGATTTGAATAGGGCAAGGGTTAGCACCAAGCACCTCTTTTATCTGTTGTACAACCTCAAAAAAGTTAGCACCCGAACGGTCCATCTTGTTTACATAGCCAATTCTTGGCACATTATACTTATCAGCCTGACGCCAAACAGTCTCAGACTGAGGCTCTACGCCACCTACGGCACAGAAAGTAGCCACAGCACCATCCAAGATACGAAGCGAACGCTCTACCTCTACGGTAAAGTCCACGTGTCCCGGAGTGTCGATGAGGTTGATTTTGAAATCATGATTATTATACTTCCAATGGGCAGTAGTAGCAGCGGAAGTAATAGTAATACCACGCTCTTGCTCTTGCTCCATCCAGTCCATAGTAGCAGCTCCGTCGTGCACCTCACCGATTTTGTGAGTCAGACCTGTGTAGAACAAAATACGCTCAGAAGTGGTAGTCTTACCGGCATCGATATGCGCCATAATGCCGATGTTTCTGGTGTAAGATAAATCGTGTTTTGCCATTTTATATTCTTTTAACTCCTTATAAATTACATTCTTATAAAAGATTGCAAAGGTACAACTTTTTTTTGAATTGGCAAACACTTATTTTACTATAAATTATTTGTTTTACAAAAACTTATCTATACCTACAAACTGGAAAGGCTCAATAACAATTAAGTCGTGGTATGAAAAATCCTTTCACATAATCAATATCAAAACCAAATTTATTTTGTACCTTTGCTCTGCAAAATTGATTGACAAATATGATAGAGATAAGCGATTTAAGTAAGATATATAGCGGAACGACCGTGCTAAAAATACCAAGCCTTAGGATAGAAGACGGAGAAAGTTTCGGACTGGTAGGCAATAACGGTGCTGGCAAGACAACACTATTCCGTCTAATACTCGATATAGCAGAAGCCTCAACAGGCGAAGTAAAAATAGGCGGACTGCCCATAGCTCGCAGAGACGAATGGAAACACTCGGTAGGCTCATTTCTCGACGAAGGTTTCCTCATAGACTTCCTTACCCCAGAAGAGTATTTCCTATTTATTGGCAAAATGTATGGTAAAAACCGACAGCAGACTATGGACTTCCTTGCCTCAATGGAAGAACTCTTCAGCGGGGAGATTTTAGGTGGCAAAAAGTTTATCCGCGACCTATCTAAAGGCAATCAGAAAAAAGTAGGCATAGCCGCCGCAATGCTTGGCGAGCCAGAGATATTGATACTCGACGAACCTTTTACGGCTCTCGACCCATCATCGCAGATAAGGCTAAAAAATATGTTGAGCGGTATGCAAGCCACCAAAGGCACTACGCTACTTATCTCCAGCCACGACCTAAATCACATTACCGATGTATGCCAGAGGATAGTGGTATTAGAGCACGGCAATATCGTAAAAGACATAGCTACAGCAGACAACACACTGTCGGAACTCGAATCGTATTTCAAGGTTTAATTTTTTAGAAAAGAGAAAAAATGAGATATCAAGAGGCAATAGATTTTCTCTATGCTACAGCTCCAATGTTTCAGAACATAGGCAAACAAGGCTACAAAACAGGGCTTGAAAACACCTTTTTGCTCGACAATCACTTTGGAAGCCCACATACAAAGTTCAAAACAATACACATCGCAGGCACCAACGGCAAAGGTTCTACCTCGCATCTGCTATCAGCAATACTGCAGAAGGCTGGTTATCGGGTAGGGCTTTACACCTCGCCTCATCTAAAGGATTTCCGCGAGCGTATCAAGATAAACGGAGAGATGATTTCTAAACGAAAGGTATCTGACTTTATCGCTGAAAACCAGAATCTGATACGCAAAATATCGCCATCTTTCTTTGAAATCACTACCGCTATGGCGTTCAACTATTTTGCAGAAGAGAAAGTAGACATTGCTGTAATAGAGGTAGGACTCGGGGGTAGACTCGACTGCACAAACATAATATCACCACTCCTATCTATCATTACCAATATAAGCCTCGACCATACAGATATGCTCGGAGATACCATAGAGAAAATAGCAGAGGAGAAAGCAGGAATAATCAAGCCACATACGCCAGTAGTAATAGGCGAAACCCAAGACGGCTCTTTCGAGGTATTCCTCAGAAAAGCCAAAGAGCAAAACTCTCCAATATACTTCGCCGACACATTCCAAGCAGATACACCATTGCCCGAATGCCAGCTCAAGGGTATTTATCAGACAAAAAACTCTCGTACTGTACTTCAAGCCATAGAGGAGTTGAGAGAAATAGGCTTACAGATTTCCGAAAATAACATACAAGATGGGTTTCTAAATGTGGTTGATTTGACGGGACTTATGGGGCGTTGGCAGACTATAGGACATAATCCTACAATAGTATGCGACACAGGACACAACGAGGCTGGAATATCTTTCATAGTAGAGCAACTTAAAAAAGAATCTTACCGAAGACTTCATATCGTCTTCGGTATGGTATCCGACAAAAAACGCAACAAAATCTACAAACTCCTACCTAAAGATGCCATATATTATTTTACAAAAGCATCTATCCCAAGAGCCTTAGACGAACGCTCTCTGAGGGCTGAAGCACGCGAATATGGGCTACAAGGCAAAAGTTATTCGAGTGTAAAAAGAGCATTGTCGGCAGCTAAATCTGCAGCATCAGAAGATGACTTTATATATGTAGGGGGCAGTACTTTTATAGTAGCCGAGGTATTGTAAGCAAAAAAACGCTGTGATATAGATTTTATGATTGCTAAAACAAAAAAATAGAGTAACTTTGCTTTTTGTATTCCATACTACTCAACAAAATATGAGACATAAAATAGACGAAATTTCATTACAAATAGATAACCTGAATCCTAAAAGCATCAAGGAATTAGAAGATTTACGAATAAAATATCTCAGTAAAAAGGGCGAAATATCTGCTCTTTTCGATGAGTTTCGCGGAGTGCCTGCTGAACAGAAAAAAGAGATAGGACAAGCACTAAATGAACTTCGCCAAAAAGCAACAGACAAAATAAACTCGCTCAGAAACAATCTTTCTTCTGTTCAATCCACGAAGGAGGAATCCTTAGACCTTACTCGCACATCTTCTCCTACATCTTTAGGAGCAAGACACCCTTTGTCTATAGTAAAAAATGAAATCATAGATATATTTTCTCGCATAGGTTTCACCGTAGCAGACGGGCCAGAGATAGAGGACGATTGGCATGTATTTTCGGCTCTCAACTTTCCACCCGAACACCCTGCCAGAGATATGCAAGACACATTCTTCATCACAAAATCACCAGACATACTACTGAGGACACATACTTCGAGCGTACAGACGCGTGTGATGAAATCACAAAAGCCCCCTATTAGAGTACTTTGCCCAGGTCGTGTCTATCGCAACGAAGCAATATCATCGAGGGCTCATTGCTTCTTTCATCAGGTAGAAGGGCTTTATATTGATAAAAAAGTATCGTTTGCCGACCTCAAACAAGCATTACTTTACTTTGCAAAAGAGGTATTTGGAGAGAAGACAAAAATTCGTCTTCGTCCATCTTATTTTCCATTTACAGAGCCAAGTGCAGAGATGGATATTTCGTGTAATATATGCGGTGGCAAAGGTTGCTCGCTATGCAAAAACACAGGTTGGGTAGAGATTTTGGGGTGCGGAATGGTAGACCCTAATGTATTGGAAGCATGCGGAATAGACTCCAACGAGTATTCAGGGTACGCTTTCGGAATGGGAGTAGAACGCATTGCCAACCTAAAATTTCAGGTAAAAGACCTAAGGCTTTTTTCTGAAAATGATATCAGATTTTTAGAGCAGTTTGTTTAGAAATGAGTATAAAAAACAAGCTTATAAAAGTATTAGATAGAGACTATAGTAAGATTTCAAAAAAGAAACTTACTACGCTTTTCCTAATCGGCATAGCAAAAAAACTTCTATTTATAGCCATATATTTTTTAATAAAATAATACTGTACAAAAACTAATATGGGAAGTTCCTCTATGCTTATCGTAAAAGAGTTAGTAAAGAGTTATGACAAAAAACAGGTACTCCACGGAGTCTCATTCGAGGCCTCTGCAGGACAGATAGTAGGACTACTCGGACCAAACGGTGCTGGGAAATCTACCGTAATGAAGCTACTAACAGGATATATCAAGGCAGACAGAGGCGAGGCTTGGCTAAATGGAGAGGAGATTACTAAATCGCTATCGGTAGAATTTAAGCGACAAATAGGTTACTTGCCTGAACATAATCCGCTGTATTTGGATATGTATGTAAGAGAGTATCTCGGATTTGTAGCCGAAATGTACGCTCTAAAAAACAAAAAACAAGCGGTAGCAGAAGCCATAGAGAAGACAGGACTTGGAGCTGAGGCTCATAAACAGATTGGACAGTTGTCGAAAGGCTACCGCCAACGCGTAGGGTTAGCTCAGGCAATAATCCACAATCCTAAAATACTAATACTCGACGAACCTACTACAGGACTCGACCCAAACCAGATTTTCGATATACGCTCCTTGATACAAGACTACGGGAAGGAACATACCGTACTTTTCTCGACACATATACTACAAGAGGTAGCGGCTATATGCACCAATGTAGTAATGATAAATCATGGAGAGATTTTCAGACGACTTCAAGGAGAAGAAATCACTGTAGATAGACTCGAAAAAGAGTTTGCAAGTATCAAACAATAATACAAAAATAAAAAAATGCTACAAGAAGAAGCATATCGGCTTTTTGACACAGAGTTACAAGGCTGGCAACTTGCTCGCTCTAAATACGAAGAGATGAGGAGTAGCGACTATAAAAAATTCTCATTCGGAGATTTTTCTGTAGAGGTAGTCTGCAATCCTGCTCGTATACGCTCCACGGCAGCGGCTGTACATACTATTATGGCAAAGATGAGACAGACAGACAAGCCTTTTATACCTCAACCTACCAATAATGAGAACACTTGCTTTCTATGCTCCAATGTAAGACCCAAAGAACAACACTATATAAAAGTAGGAGATTTCGACTTGCTGGTAAATCCATACCCTATATTTCCAATACATTTCACTATTGCTCATCGACACCATAAGAAGCAAGAGATAATGCCATACTTTGAGGACTATCTATATTTTGCAAGAGAGTTGCCCGACTTTGGCGTATTTTTCAATGGAGCAAACTGCGGAGCCTCAGCACCATTTCATATACATTTTCAAGCAGCAGAAAAAAAACATTTTGGAGTAGTACGAGATTTCGAACAAATGCCAGCAAATCATTTTCATACCATAAAACAAGAAAATTGTTGCCGTATAGTAGAAATTAAAGACTACCTTCGAAAAGCATTCTGTTTGGAGGGCAGAGATGAAAACATCCTGAAAGAGCTCTTCTACACTACATTCAGAGCAAAGATAGAACAGAATATGCTCAACATAGTTTCACACTGCTCGGAGGGCTTATATCGTATATTTGTCTTTCCTCGCAAGAAGTTTCGCCCTACACAATTCTACGAATCGGACTCCGAAAAATGTCTCTGCATCTCTCCCGCTTCCGTGGAGATGAGCGGCCGTATTGTTACTATATTCCCCGAACATTTTCAGCGATTAGAACGCGAGGACATAGTAGATATTTACAACCAAATTTCATAATATAACCAAATACAATCCTTTTTTTGCTACTTTTGCACAAACAATCTTTTTTAGGACTGAATGCCAAAACGATTTTTTCTCATAACAGTAATTTGTCTTATTTGCCTTGCATGGCTTTGTAGCTGTCATGGTAAGCCGTGGGGTGTTATCACTCCTAAAGAGATGGAAGACCTCACATACGACCTTACGCTTCTCGATGCTTCGATTCAGACATACAATGTAGGCGATACTGTATTAATACAGCGTTTCTATTCAGAAGTTTTCGAAAAACACTCTGTGTCGAAAGAGAAATACCAAGAGTCACTGCAATGGTATGCTGAGAATGCCAAAGAGTTAGAACAAATCTACGAGAGAGTAAGCCAACGAATGGACTCATTGCGTTCGGAAGTAGAGGATTATAGGTTTCACCCCGAACTTAAAGCCGAAGCAAACGCTTCGCTGGATACAGTAGAATTAATAGAATTTGACTCTCTATATATATTCGACAAAACTCCTGAGTATGATAGCCTTAAATTCAATGTAAAGAAAGGAACTATTTATAGCATATCAGACCGATACATCTTTACAGCCGACATCTCTGTAGAGGCAACCGACACCGCACATTCGCTGCTAAAAAACTCTACCATAGAACTCTATATTGCATATAATAACAACAAACGCAAACATCTAAAAAAAGCAATCATAGCTGATGGCAAGCGTTATAGATATACATTCTACCCTACAATAAACGATACGGCTAAAGTTGCGAGAATCTATGTAAATCTATTCAACTCAAAAGATACTATTACAAGCCTTAAAGTAGAAAATATAAGTCTTCGCCGTATATATGACTCTGAAAAATACCCTATGCCTAACCGTAGTTTAATAGTACCAGAAGGGCTACAGAAAGCCCCTGGACGCTCTACAGTACGAGAGGTCTTCAAAGAGGGTAAATCATTGCCTCATCTGAAAGAAAATTTATTGAAGAAAAACGAAGTATTGCAAAAAGAAGAGTCTATAAAAAACAAAAGCAAATAATTAAATATCACATAGTTATGAATTTCAAAGATTATCAATTCAAAGGAAAAAAAACATTCGTAAGAGTAGATTTCAATGTACCACTTGAGGACGGGAAAATTACAGACGACACTCGTATTCGAGGAGCATTACCTACACTGAAAACGATATTGGAACAAGGCGGTCGTCTTATCATCGCCTCTCACCTTGGTCGTCCGAAAAGCAATCCCGATATGAAGTACTCTCTAAAACAAATTTTACCTGAGGTATCTCGCTACCTTGGCGTAGATGTAAAGTTTGCTCCAGACTGTGGCAACGCCTCATCAGAAGTAGAGGCACTAAAAGACGGAGAGGCTCTTTTGCTCGAAAATCTCAGATTTTATGCAGAGGAAGAGGGTAAGCCTCGCGACCTACCAGAGGATATCAGCGAAGAGGAAAAAGCCAAAGCTAAAAAAGAGATGAAAGAGGCTCAAAAAGAGTTTGCTTGTCGCTTGGCTTCGTATGCAGACTGCTATGTCAACGATGCTTTTGGCACAGCCCATAGAGCCCATGCCTCTACAGCTATCATAGCAGATAGTTTTTCTAGAGATAATAAAATGTACGGACTTCTTATGGAAAAAGAGGTTATGGCAGTAGCCAGCGTAATGCAAAACCCACAACGCCCATTTACTGCTATAATGGGAGGCTCTAAAGTAAGTTCTAAAATAGATATTATCCGCAATCTTATGAATAAGGTTGATAACCTTATCATAGCTGGAGGTATGACATATACCTTCGACAAAGCTCGCGGTGGCAAGATAGGCAACTCTATAGTAGAAGATGATAAACTTGATCTCGCTCTATCTCTTATAGCAGAAGCCAAAGAGAAGAGTGTAAATCTGCTTCTTGCTGTAGATTCTAAAATTGCAGATAAGTTTGACAACGAGGCGAACACTCAATTTGTAGATAACGGCTCTATACCTGATGGTTGGATGGGTATGGATATTGGTGAGAAGACAGAAAAGATATTTGCTGATGTTATCAAGCAATCGAAGACCATACTATGGAACGGACCTGCCGGAGTATTTGAAATGGACAATTTTTCTCACGGCTCTTTTGCTATCGCCGAAGCCATAGTGGAGGCTACAAAAGAAGGGGCATACTCTCTGGTAGGCGGAGGCGACTCGGTGGCTTGTGTAGGGAAATTTGGATTTGCAGACTCTGTATCGTATGTATCTACAGGCGGTGGTGCTTTGCTTGAGGCTATTGAGGGGAAAACTCTACCAGGTATTGCCGCTATAGAAAAGTAGTTTTTCCTTGCTAAGGAAATGATAAAGACCTCTTCTATATTTTAGAAAGAGGTCTTTTGTTGTTTGACCAAATAAATATAATATACATCTATATATTACATTGTTTTTTTTTATTAACTTTGCACCCATATTTCCAACGAATAATAAATTGTTTTTAGAATATGAAATTAAATTTTCCCGCTTTATTTAAAGCATTTTGCATATCAATACTACTCTCTATAGTCTCCACAATACAAGGACAAAGTATCACTCCAGAAGAGGCGTTAGGTACAGCACAGGAATTTTTCAAAGATAGAACTATCAATACAAATCTACAACTTGTCTATACCGCCGAAAAAAAATGGCAGGAGTATTTTCTATCTTTTCAACGACTATGAAAATTCTCTCTATATCATAATTAGTGCCGACCACAAAACACAAAAGATACTTGGATATTCCAATAGTGGTATTTTCGCTATTGACAATATGGACAAAAACCACCAGTGGTTTTTAGAATCGCTGAAAGAGGGTCTGTATGACTACCTCCAAAAGCCAGAGGCTAAGAGTATAGTTCGTAGCAATACAGCACCCGCTCGTCAGACAATCGCTCCTATGGTAGAGGTAGCATGGAGCCAAGAATATCCATACAATATGCTTATACCTCGCCCCAACTCAGCAACAGGCTGTGTAGCTACTGCTATGGCTCAGATTATGTACAAATGGAAACATCCACAGCAAGGAATAGGTAATAAGACATACGAAAAAAGAGATGCCGACGGTATAATGTACACATATTCAGCAAATTTTGAAGAAACAATATATGATTTGGATAGTATGCGTTTGGCTTATGTACAGAATCCCTCCATTCCATATACACAGAGACAAAAAGAGGCTGTTGCTACTCTTATGTATCACTGTGGAGTTGCGGTTACTATGAGTTTCAACAGCGAATCAAGTGCAGATTTGCCTACAGTAGCCCCAAGTATGGCACAATACTTCGGATACGACTGGGGAATGAGTTGCGAGACTAAAGCCAGATATAGCAATGCCGACTGGGAGGAACTAATATACCAAGAGCTCGCCGCCGACCGCCCAGTATTGTATTCCGGTAGAAACTACTCTACAGGACATGCCTTTGTATGCCACGGATACGATAATTCTACAAACCTTTTTTGTATCAACTGGGGCTGGGGACTTTCAGACGAATACACCTCGCTATCTTATATGGGAGGAGAATTCAATCGTGATAATATGGCAGTAATAGGCATACAACCTGCCCAATCTACGCCACAATATCGCATCCGTATGACTACGGCAGCTACTGTAAAAGAGCAGGCTGGTAGCCGTCAGGCGAAGACAGAGTATCAAAAAAACGAAAAGATAAGATATGAAGGCTCTTATAAAGCCCTTTGTTCAAATAATTTTACGGCAGATGTAGGAATAGAGTTTAGAAAAATATCTAATGACTCTAAATTTATCGTCTTAGCTCACAATCTACCATTTACACCAGACGGCAGTAGCTGGAACTCGATGGAAAACATCTCTCTGCAGTCTCTGCCTTTCGCAGGAATGTGCGAATTACGCCCTGTATATAGATTTGAGGGAGAGAGCGACTGGAAGTATATGGAGGTCTCTTCTTCGTGGGTTGCTCCTATTGTAAAGATTATCGACCCAAATACTACCAACGAAGAAGAACCTAATGATGAAAACACTGAAAATGACGGCAATACTACAGAAGATGAACCTACCTCAGACGATGACAACAATATAGAAGAACCTAATGAGCCTGACGAAGATATAGAGACATATTTAGAGAATCAAAACAACGATTTGTTTTCGATTAGGTCATCAGACAACTCTATCTATATTCAAAATAAAAGTGGAGAAATAGGCACTATATCTATTTTCGACACAATGGGAAGAATTATAATTCATAAAGGAATACGACAAACGCTATATGCATTATTGCCTAAAGGAACATATATAGTAGCCATACATACAGAGAATCATTTCATATCACGAAAGGTGATTTCACAATAAAAACATCATAATAGCCACAATAAACAACGCCTTCATTTTAATATGAAAGCGTTGTTTATTCTATCTATCTAAATAGAAATCCTTTGTAAGTACCTTATACTCTTCTGTGTAGCAGTGACGGGCAGTCTCTATAGTAAGCGAATCAGAACACAATGCTCGTTGCTTCTTTGAGAACTCTAACAGATGTCGCTTAGGTTGCTCAGATATAATGGTAGAAAATACCTTTGTATGCCTCGTAAGGAACATACCTGAGCTTTGTCCTAACCACAAAACTTTCTCTAAAACCCTATCAGGCACAATCAGAGAAAAACGGCCATCATCAGCCAACAACCTTTCCACCCCTTCAAATAGTTCCTCAAAACTTAGGCTATCGGTATGCCTTGCCGTAGTGCGTCCACTGCTTGGAGATTTCAGACTATCCTCAAAATATGGCGGATTGCATATAATATGATTGTATCTCTTCCGCATTACATCTTCTCTGGCATCTCGATTCCAAGTAGTCCCATAGCCTGAACGAGTCTATCGGATAGTGTCTGACAGAGTAATAGACGGAAGTTCCTCAACTCCAAATTTTCCTCTTTTAGGATAGGAAAATCGTGATAGAACTGATTAAACTCCTTAGCTAAGTCGTAACAATAGTTTGCTATCAAAGCGGGCGAGAATGCTTTAGAGGCTTCGCGTAATACATCTTGGAAACGATAAATCTGCTGTATTATAAACTTCTCTTTATCGCTAATTCCAAGAGATTTATCAAGCAAATGTATCTCTACACACTGCTCCTTTGCCTTCCTCAATATAGAGTTTATACGAGCGTTAGTATATTGTATAAATGGGGCTGAATTGCCATTAAGGTCGATAGATTCTTGTGGATTGAATATCATATTTTTCACTGGTGCTACCTTAAGTATAAAGTACTTCAATGCACCGAGTCCTATCTTTCGAGCAGCCTCTTTGGCCTCTTCTTCGCTCATACCGTCGAGTTTTCCAAGCTCCTTTGTAGCAGCGTATGCCGACTCTATCATTTCGGCTACAAGGTCATCAGCATCTACTACCGTTCCCTCGCGACTCTTCATCTTTCCCTCTGGTAACTCTACCATTCCGTAGGAGAAATGCATAAGGCTTTTACCCCACTCAAATCCAAGTCTATCAAGCAAAATAGACAAAACTTGGAAGTGATAATTCTGCTCATTACCTACTACATATACCATTTTATCTATAGGGAAATCGATATAACGCATCTTTGCCGTTCCTATATCTTGAGTCATATAGACAGAAGTACCGTCAGAACGGAGTAGAAGTTTTTCGTCGAGTCCATCTCCTGTGAGGTCAGCCCATACAGAGCCATCTTCCCTACGATAGAAAGCTCCCTCTTTCAGTCCTCTCTCCACCTCTTTTTTGCCTACAATATAAGTTTGCGACTCGTAATATATCTTATCAAACGACACTCCGAGTTTTTTATATGTCTCATCAAACCCATCATAAACCCACTGATTCATCATATACCAAAGGTCGCGTATATCTTTGTCGCCCTCTTCCCACTTAAGTAACATCTCTTGCGATTGCTTCATAAGAGGTGCATTTTTCTCTGCCTCCTCCTGTGGCATTCCCTCACCTATAAGTTGCTTTACCTGAGCCTTCAACTCGTCATTGAAACGCACATAGTATTTGCCTACCAAATGGTCGCCCTTCATACCGCTTCCCTTAGGAGTCTCTCCATTACCGAAGAGTTTCCAAGCCAACATAGATTTACAAATATGAATACCACGGTCATTTACTATATTGGTTTTTACTACTTTGTATCCATTAGCCTTCTGTATACGCGAAATACTATCCCCAAGTAGATTATTGCGAATATGCCCTAAATGCAGAGGCTTATTGGTGTTTGGAGAAGAATATTCTATCATCATCAGAGGCGAATCAGCAGCCTCCTTTACGACACCAAACTCCTTATTTTGACTAATTTTTTCCAAAAGTTCTAAGAAAAAACCTTGGTCGATAGATAGATTTAAGAAGCCTTTTACTACATTGAAATTGCGAATAATTCCAGACTCTTTCAACGCCTCTCCTATCTCAGCGGCCAAAGCGTCAGGTGATTTGCCAGCCTGCTTAGCCAAAGGAAACACAACAACTGTATAGTCGCCCTCAAACTCCTTCTTGGTAGGCTGCAATACTACCATTTTCTCATCTATCTGCTTTGAGTATTTATTACTAAAAAGCTCTATTATTTTTATTATAATCTGTTGTTCCATATCTTGTTACAATTCTTTATTCTTTAACTATCAGACAACTATAATTTGTGTTTCTATCAAAATACTCTATTATATAACTTATTCTGCCTACGCCAAATAAGCACTACTATAAGCCCGGCGAATAAGCCACCAAGGTGAGCAAAATGGGCTATATTATCCCAAGCAAAGTTTGCGACACCGCCTATCAATTCTATCACTCCGTAAATCGCTACAAATATACGAGCTGGAATAGGTATTGGAATGAAAAACAAAAAGAGTTTTTCCTGCGGAAACATAAAACCAAAGGCTAAAAGTATGCCAAAAACTGCACCAGACGCACCTACTGTAGGGATATTCATAAGAAGGTTGAGGCTACCAAGAGCCTTATCTGTATAGTTCATTCCGCGACTTAAGACATTAGCCCCATTGCTTGCTACCTCCTGCATTATTTTGGTGAAATCCGCAGTATTATTCATCAGTGAGAAGTACTCACAAGCCCAGACTCCTTGCTGAAGAGCCGCTGCTCCAAATCCTGCGATAAAATAATAAAACAAAAACTTTTTCCCTCCCCAAATCTGTTCGAATACCATTCCAAACATATACACAGCAAACATATTGAAGAATAAATGTTCGAATCCACCATGCATAAACATATATGTAAAGAATTGGTAGAAGGCAAACTTTTCCGACATTACGAAGTGCAATCCAAGTTTGTCATTGAGGCTAATACCAAACTTAGCCGAAAAAAACATCGTTGCCAGCAGAAAAATCAGATTTATTATAATCAGATTGAAGCAAACAGGCGACGATTTTATGAAATTTCTCTCTTGAAACATCTCTTATTTTACGCTAATTCTTACTTTACAAGTGCAAAATTACACTAAATTGTGGAAAAAACGCACTTTTTCTACAATTTTTCCACAATAACTCATTGATTATAAAAAAAATATATTACTTTTGCCTCGTAAGAATATATCTTATATTTCTAATTTAACTAAATTTTTTTGATTATGAACAAACAAGATCTCGTAAAAGCCATGGCTGTAGAGTCTGGCTTGAGTCAGGCAGACTCAAAAAAAGCCCTTGATGCTTTCGAAACAGCAGTAAAAAAATCTCTTTCTAAGGGCGATTCTGTTACTTTGATAGGTTTCGGTACTTTCTCAGTTACAAAGCGTGCCGCTCGCAAAGGTATCAACCCACAAACTAAAAAGACTATTACTATCAAGGCTAAGAAAGTAGCGAAGTTCAAAGTTGGTTCTAAACTCGCTGAGGCTGTTAAATAATATACAGACCAACGAAAAAATTAAGGTATTTGCTATAAAGCAATACCTTTTTTTATTGTCTATTCCTCAATAAAACAACGGCGTATGCAGCTATACCCTCCTCTCTACCTACAAACCCCATTTGTTCGTTAGTTGTGGCTTTTATACCAACTCTACTATTCTCTACTCCAATAATTTCGGACAAAACTCTCTTCATCTCAGGTATGTGTGGATTGATTTTAGGTCGTTCGGCACATAGTGTAGAGTCGATATTCTCAACCTCAAATCCCTCTGCAAACACAAGCCTCATCGTCTCTCTAAGCAATATCTTACTATCAATACCTTTGAAACGCTCGTCTGTATCTGGGAAATGGTAGCCAATATCTTGTAGCCCAGCTGCACCAAGCAAAGCATCACAGATAGCATGAATCAAAACATCTGCATCTGAATGCCCAAGAAGCCCCAATGAATGAGGAATCTGCACTCCTCCAAGCCACAACTCTCTACCCTCCACCCAACGGTGTACATCATATCCGAAACCTATTCTCATTGTATATATTATAAAAATTTATATAAATAACATTGCAAAAAAGCATAAATTTCTATTTTCTGCCGAAATCGGCAGGAATTTCGCCCCAATGTTCTGTCTCCCACTTAAACACACGATTTGTATAAGAATTTTGGGCAATCCACCTCTCACCTCGTTCTACAAGGCTGAATAACGGTGCGTTTAGAGTATTATGCTGAAGCTTAGTCCTGCACTTACCTACTTTCAGCCATAACATAGCATTGCGACTATCTGAATAAATATCAAAATTCCAGCCGTGCTGCTTACATAAAGCCAAAGCGTGAACTATAGCCAGAAATTCGCCGATATTATTTGTCCCCTCTGGAAATACCTGACTACGAAAAATCTCCTCGCCTGTATCAGACCACACTCCGCGATACTCCATTCTGCCCGGATTACCCGAACAAGCAGCATCTACAACAATGGCTCTATGTCGAGGTCTATCAAGGCATGTTGATTTAACATCAGATTTCTTACCAAACTTGAAAGCATCTTCAGCTTCATCTATATTTCGATATCCTTTATAAGAAGCCATAGGGAAACCCTCTATCTGCTCCTTACACTCAGCCCACGAACGAAAAACTCCCGTATTTCGTCCTTTCCAGACTACATAGTATCTAAAATTCTGCTTAGCCATTATTTATTGCTTATCAATATTTTTATCTCGGCTACATTATTTTCTACACCGTTATCGTATGGCAACCAATGTATTACAAATCCTCGTTTTTCCATACCACGAAACCAGGTCATTTGCCGCTTAGCGAACTGATGAATCGCTATCTCAAGCCTCTCTATCATCTCCTCTTTACTTATCTCTCCTATTAAGTATTGAGTCAAAAACTTGTATTCTAACCCGTAATAAATAAGGTCGTCAGGAGAGAGTCCGCTATCCAAAAGCCGTTTTACTTCCTCTATCATTCCCTCATCAATCCTTTGGCGGAGACGATAAGAAATTTTATCTCTTCGCTTTTCTCGTTCTATATCTATGCCAAAAATTATAGTATCTATCTCCTGACAAGCCTCTTGGCGTTGAAGTCCATTATCTTTATAATATTCGGCTATCTCTATAGCTCGCAATGCTCGCTTAATAGTCTCAGTATCAGTAGTGTTGTGTAGAGTTTTGTATTCAGCAAGAATCGCCCGCAACTCCTCTAATGATTTTCCTTTAAGCCTATCTCTCAATCCGATATTTTCAGGCACATCTACCATATTATATCCTTTCAATACAGCCTCAATATAAAGCCCTGTACCGCCGCAAAGTATCGGAGTTTTTCCTCGCTGTTTGATAGAGGAAAAAGCAATAGAAAAATCTCTTTTATATTCGTGAAGATTGTATTTATATCCAGCCTCTTTTATATCAATCAAATGATGTGGCACTCTCCATCCCTCTACAATGTACTCAGACAAATCTTTACCCGTACCTATATCCATACCAGCATAAATCTGCCGAGAGTCTGCACTAATAACCTCGCCATCTATCTCATAAGCAAGTCTTGTAGCAAGTTGAGTTTTACCCGAAGCCGTAGGTCCGAGTATAGTAATCAGTCGATTATACGAGGTCTCTTTTTCCACTATTTTTTCTTATTAGATTTGCGTTTATCGTATCTCTCTTCAGCCTTTTTTATAGATTCCTTGTCAAACTTTACATTACCTATTTTACGCGACAATAGCAATATATCATTTGCTCTGCGACTTAGAAAATTAGAAGGTCGTTTAGGGTCATACTTCAATGGAGACGGGAAAGTCGCCACTATTAGAGCTGATTGTATTGGGGTAAGTAACTCGGCTTTTTTACCAAAATAGTAGTCTGCAGCAGCCTGAATTCCATATACTCCTTGCCCCATCTCTATCACATTTAGATAAACTTCCATTATACGCTCTTTAGACCAAAATATCTCTATGAGAAAAGTAAAATACACCTCAAATCCTTTGCGTATCCAAGTACGACTTCCCCAAAGAAATACATTTTTAGCAGTCTGTTGGCTGATAGTACTTGCTCCTCGTTTGTTTTTGTGTATCTTGTTGTATTCTACCGCTTTTCTTACTGCTCCATAATCTATTCCATTATGTGCCAAAAAGTTGTTGTCTTCCGATGCTACCACACAATTTATCAGTGTCTGAGGCATATTCTCTACAGGCATCCAATCTTTGCGTATAGGATAGTCTTTTGAAAAATATCTGCTTACCATAAGCATTGTCAGTGGCGGATTAACCCAACGATAAACTATTGTCAGCAATATCGTCGATAATAAGAACACTAACAACACTTTACAAAAAAAACAGAAAAGTCTTTTAAGCATAAGCAGATACAATATACTATGGCTTTTTTAGGAAAGATACTCTTTGAAAGCCTCATCGAACTCTTTAGAATCTGCAGCTCGGCCTCCTACTATACAAACCGCCTCTACAATAGCTCTACAGCATAACACCATATCTGGCAAGCGGTATATTGACTGGTGGAAAAAGTACTTTATCCCCTCTTTACTCATTCCTACGCGAGAAACAAATGTATCTGACCCTCGAAGCGAAGTTTTGTATGCCATATTAACATTGCGTACTACAGGATAAATCTCTTTTTCGGTAAGGTCCTTGAACCTCAAACCACAACTCTCCATTAGCTCGTGGCGAGTTGTCTCAAAATAATGTAGATAATTAGCGTTATTTACTATACCTTGTCCGTCGAGTTCATAGTCGCGGACCTTAAACTGCATTTCAAAATACTTCATTTTTATCGTTTTTTTCTTATATAAGTTTTTTAAAAAAAATCATCTTCGTTTGTATTAGACTGCGTTTTGCGAGATTTATTCTCGTCTTTTGTAAGCCAAACATCTATTCGCTTACCGCTCATTATGCTAAGTCCTCCAGAAGGCTGTTGCTTATAGACTTTGTATAAAGGGCTATCGGAATCTGCAGGTTCAGTTTCGTCGTAGCCTATAAATCCTACTATTAGTCCACTTGCTTCTATTTGAGCCAACGCTTCCGCCTTTGTAAGTCCTATAAGATGTGGCACTGACGACATTTCTCCGTTTGCCTCATCTCCATTTCTTCCTACAACTAAAGAAAGTACGGCTCCGTCTGGTAATTTATCACCTGCGGAGACAGACGAACCTTTATATTTTATATCAAGCAAAACATCGGCATACTCCGAAGGAACTATTTGAACATCTCCCACCTGAAATCCAAGAGTTTTCAGTGTATAAGTAGCTTGTCGTTCAGATAGATTAAGAAGTTCTGGCAGAGATATTTGTGGTTTATTGATAGAATTTATAGTAACATAAATTACCCTATCTTTCTTTACTTTTAGGTTCGCCTTTGGAGTTTGCTCTATTATCATACCTGGCTTCTCGCCTCTTACAAATACAGAATCTATCACCTCAAGGTTTAGTTCGTGCCTTTTTGCTACCGATTCTGCCTCCACTGCATACATTCCTATAAAGTTAGGTACTTCGTAGGCTTGCCCATGGTGAGTATAGACTTTTAGAAAAAATATCAATATAAACACAAGTAGTATTGCTACTACGCCGGCAAGTAATATATTTCCCCAAAGAAACTTGCTTTTAAGAAAAGATAATATGCTTTTTATCATAAAAATATCTGTGTTAATGATAAGATTACAAATTTGCAAAGTTAATGAAAAAATACGACACTATGCTACATTACAAAAAAAGGCTACAGCACCAATGCGCGATAGCCTTCTCTATCTTATACTAAATAATTAATGTTATTTAGCTGCCTCTCTTGCCGCTGCCATAGCACCACGAGTCATCACTACAGCACAAACTACATTGTCCGCAGCATTCATCAATGTAAGGTTATCAAACGACAAATGTTTTACTTGGATAGTCTTACCAAGCTCAAGGTGTTCGATATTTACATGTAAGTTTTCTGGTATATTGCATGCCAAACCTTTTACTCTAAGCTTGCGAGAAACAAGGTTCAATTTACCACCGGCCTTCACACCAGCAGCGAAACCATCAAGTACAACAGGCACTTCCATTACGATTGGCTTCTCATCAAATACTGAGAGGAAGTCAATGTGCAGGATTTCGTCTGTTACAGGGTGAAACTGTATGTCTTTTACAATGGCTTTCTGCATTTTACCATTGATAGTCAATTCTACCAAGAAAATCTCTGGAGTATAAATGAGCTTTCTGATAGCATCGAAAGTAATAGCAAAGTTTGTAACAACAGTTCCTTTACCTTGTTTTTCTATCAAAATTTCTCCCTCTGCTAAATTGCCAGAAAATGGCAACTCTACAGGACTTGCACCATACAATACAGCAGGAATCAATCCCTCTGAACGCAAAGCCTTAACAGCCTTTTTACCTACACCAACTCTTGGTTTTCCTTCTAATTGAAAAGTCTTCATTCTTACTTTTTTTGATTAAATTGTGATACTCAAAATTATTTTTTCAACTAATTTCCCATACACGAATTTATCGTGAATCAAAATAGCCTGCAAAGTTACATTTTTTTTCCCAACTGCACAAATAATATAAAAAATACACCACACCCAAACCTTTGTTTTTACGAAAAAATTACTACCTTTGCGAAAAATAACAACAAAAATCAAAAAAGAAATTGGACTATGTTTAAAGATATATTGACTATCGGTGGCAAACCCGGACTTTTCAGAGTAGTATCTGCAGCTAAAAGTTATGTAATAGTAGAATCGCTTCTTGACGGCAAAAAGTCTCCTTCATACCCTACAGAAAAATCATCACTACTAAGAGACATAGTAATGTATGGACAAACAGAAGAGAAGAGGCTAAATGAGATATTTAAGTCGGCTTTCGAAAAAGGAAACGGAGGCAAGATTACCGTAGATACTAAAAATACAAAGGCACTACAAGAGTATTTTGCCACAGTATTCCCAGAGTTTGACAGAGATAGGATATATCCAAACGACATAAAAAAGTTTGTCACTTGGTACAATATATTGATAGACAATAATATAACAAATTTCGACATAGAAGAATCTTCAGAAGAAAACGCGTCGGAGGAAGAGAGTATTGCTAAAAAGGCAGAGAAGCCGCAAGTAGTAAAGAACACTGCTACTAAGGCATCTACGAAGTCTGCTGCACCAAAACAAGCTACTCGCGTATCAATGAAGAGAGGTGCTTAATTTTTACACAAAACAGACAAACTATAACTTATTGTTCTCTTTTTAAGAAGCAACAATAAGTTATTTGCTTTTATAAAGAATAAAAATTTGTTTTTTTAGAATGAAAGAAATAATTTTTTCTACCCACAACTCCCACAAACTCGAAGAGGTAAGACAAATGTTGAGCGGAATTATGAAGGTAACAGGTCTCAACGAATTGGGACTAACAGAGGATATACCCGAAAACGCCACTACACTCGAAGGCAACGCTCGCCTTAAAATGAATTTTCTATACGACAAGTTTGGCAAAAACTGCTTTGCAGACGATACAGGACTCGAAGTAGAGGCTTTAGGAGGCAATCCAGGGGTATATTCTGCACGCTATGCTGGTGAACCTGCAGATTCTGAGCGAAACATCGACTTGCTGCTAAAAAATTTAGAAAACACTACAAACCGAAAAGCTCGTTTCCGTACGGTAATCGCTCTAAAACTAAATGGGGAAGAGTATTTATTTGAGGGCATAGTAGAAGGAGAGATACTAAGGGAACGACAAGGAGAAAAGGGTTTTGGATACGATTCTGTATTCAGACCAGAAGGATTAGATAGAAGTTTTGCCGAGATGAGTAGTGAAGAAAAGAATCAAATTAGCCATAGAGGCAGAGCCGTAAGAAAATTAGTGGAATTTTTGAAAAAATAAACAACTCCATTTTCTCACAATTAAACTTTAAGGTTATTCGCATTGTCTAAAAAGACAAGTAAATAACCTTAAAATTATTTTATAATATGAAAACTCGTATTGCTTTTTTAGTGATAGCCTCAATGCTATCTTTGAGTATTTTTTCGCAAAAGACAGTTACTGTAGAAGCAAATAGCAATGAGATAAGCGATAACCTTGACCTGAAGGCAATCGGCATTATTTTCGGCAAGGCGAAAAACCTCGAAGAGTTTGAGGCAATGATAAACGATTGGGAAAATCCAATATCCAACCTCGACCTAAACTACGACGGCGAAGTAGACTACATAAGAGTACTTGAAGAGCCAGACGGTTCAAACCATATTGTAATCCTTCAGGCTGTATTAGCAAAAGATATTTACCAAGACATTGCTACTATAATAGTAGGAAAGGAGAAAAACAATAAGGCAGTGGTTCAAATAATCGGCGACCCATATATCTACGGAGCAAACTACATTGTAGAGCCTGTATATATTTATACTCCTGTGATTTATTCTTGGTTTTGGGGTCCAGCCTATGTATATTGGCACTCTCCATACTATTGGGGATACTATCCAGTATATTACAGACCATACCGTTGTGTTACTTATTACGACTACCACCGCTATATGCGAGGATATTACAGAGAGTATCATTATGTAAGTTACAGATATGTAAGCGAGCCAATTTATCACTATAGAGATTCAAAAGCATACAATAATCTTTCTCGTAGAGACTACAACACTCGCTACCCAGAACGAAGTTTTGCCAGCAGAAATACCTCTTATTCGAATGTAAGAAATCGCCGTGATATAGAGAATACTCGATTGGCTAACAGCGGAAGAGGAATAACTCCAAGCCGTTCGGCTACTACAAATATAGGGCGTTCTACAACAGGCAGGTCTGCATCTACATCATCTTCACGCTCAGCTACTAATACGCAATCGCGTACAATAAAAAGCAATCAATCTCGTACTTCAACGACAAGAAGTTCAGGCACTTCTACACGAAGTGGTAGTGCTTCCCAGACTCGCACAAGCAGTTCTACACAACCTGCTACTCGCACTACTACCACTCGTTCGAGTAGCAGTACAACAAGCCGTTCGTCAAGCGCAGTACCAAGCAGTCAGAGAGTTGGAAGCTCGTCAAGCAGTAGTCGCTCTACCAATAGTAGCGTAAAGACATCTTCTTCTACATCGAGAAGCCAAAGCGTAAAGAGTTCATCTTCTTCAAGCCGCAGTTCATCAAACGGAACAGTAAGAAGCTCATCTTCTTCAAGCAGTAGCCGTTCAGCATCTACAAGCAGCAGCAGAGGCTCTTCAGCTAGCAGTAGTAGAAGTAACAGCAGACGATAAATAACCTAAAATAGATATAATAAAATAAAATCCCACCAATTAAGGCGGGATTTTATTTTTTATTATGAATCACATCTATTTCAAATCATCTACCATACTACTTAATCCTATTCCATTAGACCCCTTTATAAGAATTGTAGTATTACAGATAGGATTATTCTTTATATACTCCAAAAGTTCGCTGGTAGAGGAGAAGCTCTCAAAGTCAGACGACAAAGAAGAAAATATCTTACCTACAAGTATCACCCTATCAAACTTCAATTCACCAACAAGCTTCAAGATGTTTCTATGCTCCTCCTCTGAGGTAGGACCCATCTCGAGCATATCGCCTATTATGACTGTTTTATTATTGAAATTCATTGCGTGGAAATTGCGCAGAGAAGCCTCCATACTCGATGGATTAGCGTTGTAGGTATCTATTATAAGTTCATTATGCTCACCTTTTAGATACTGCGAACGGTGATTTCGTGGCGTGTATTCCCAAAGAGCTGCATTTATATCCTTTGGCTCTACTTCGAAGAAAAGCCCTACAATAACAGCAGCCAATAAGTTTTCTAAATTATACTTACCTATAAGGTGAGTTTTTGTCTCCGTAGCACTTACGCGGAATCGTGGCGACGACCACATCAGCGTAAGATACGGATTTTGCTGACTTATGTATCCTACTACATCTGCCTTAGCATTAGATACAGCATAAGAGATAGTACCAAAAAGACTCTGCGACTTCTCTATCATTATAGGATTATCTAAATTGATAAAGGCTCTACCTCGTGTATGCTCCAACTGTCGGAAAAGTTCTGTTTTCGCCTCTATTACACCCTCTATCGAACCAAATCCCTCAAGGTGTGCTTTCCCAAAATTTGTAATAAGTCCAAAATCAGGCTCTACGATAGACGATAAATGCTCTATCTCCCCCTTATGGTTAGCGCCTATTTCGATTATACCAAACTCATCTTTGTCTGTCATTCTGAGAATAGTAAGAGGCACTCCAATATGGTTGTTATAATTTTTCTCGGTAGAGAGAACTCTATATTTTCTGGCTAAAACAGATGAAATAAGTTCCTTTGAAGTAGTCTTACCATTAGTTCCCGTAATAGCTAATATCTTTGCTTTTAAAGTCTTACGATGCATTCGAGCCAATTCCTGCATAGCTACCAATACATCGTCTACAAGGATAAATCTATCGCCTTTCTTAGCAATTTCTGCATTATCTACTACCGCATATCTTGCTCCACACTCTAAGGCATTCTCAGCGAATAGATTTCCATCTGTATTATCTCCTTTTAGAGCAAAAAATATGGAGTTTTCGGGGCAACGCCTACTATCAATCGTTATCCTCGGAAACTCTCGAAATATCTCATAAAGCCTTTCAATGCTTTCCATTGTATCTATTCGTAAAAAAATTACTTCTTTTTGCCCTGATTGGCTACAGCCTCCATAAGTTTTTTTATCTCCTCTGGGTCGCCAAGAAAGTAATCTTTCTTCAACTCAAGATTATCATCAAACTCAAACACATAAGGCACTGCTGTAGGTAGGTTCAACGATATAATATCTTCGTCTGATATGTTTTTTAGATACTTGATAATTCCACGAAGCGAATTACCATGAGCAGCCACAATTATTTGATCGTGAGACATCAACGAAGGGAAGATACACTCCTGCCAATACGGCAATGTACGAGCAATACAACTCTCCAGAGACTCTGTATCAGGAATATAACTCTGAGGAATGTTTTTATATCGAGGATCTTGATGGGCTGAACGAGGATCTTCTCTCTCTATTATCTCAGGTGGTACATTGTAGCTACGACGCCAAATCAAGACCTGTTCGTCGCCAAACTTCGCTGCAGTCTCAGCCTTATTGAGTCCCTGCAGATTGCCGTAATGTTTCTCGTTGAGTCTCCACGATTTTTCCACGGGAATATAATCCAAATCCATCTTATCAAGTATGACATTTAGAGTCTTATTAGCCCTCTTCAGAAACGAGGTAAAAGCCATAGTAAAAGAGAATCCCTCTTTCTTCAGCAACTCCCCTGCCTTTTGAGCCTCCGCTACACCTTTGTCAGTCAAATCTACATCCGTCCAGCCTGTAAAACGATTTTCTCTATTCCAAACGCTCTCTCCGTGGCGTATCAAAACTATTTTCTTAGTCATACTCTTTGTCTCTTATCTATTTATTAAAAAATGTGTGCAAAGTTAGTCAATTTTTCCCAACAAAGCAACTCCTATTTTTTGTAAAAAACAGATTTTTAGAATTAAAAACCTGAAAATCAACACATATTTTTTCACCAATAGAAATGATGTTGATAAGTTGTTGAAAAAAATCAATTGGTTTTTTCTAACTTTGCACCCAGAAAAACAGTCGATAAGAAAATCTGCAATGGAAAAGAAATCTACAACAAAGAAAAAGACCTCAAAGACAGCCATATCACAAGACTACGGCAAACTACCTCCTCAAAACTTAGAGATAGAAGCCGCTGTGCTTGGGGCTCTTATGTTAGAAAATGATGCTTTCGGGCGTATAAATGAGATAATACGAGACGAAGAGTATTTCTATTCGGAGAAACATCAGAAGATTTTCAGAGCAATAAAATCTCTTGCAGCTGAAAACAAAAGTATCGACTATCTTACAGTAGCCGAAAGACTCAGGGCTCAAGGCACCCTCGAAGAGGTTGGTGACGAATATGCAGTAGGGCAACTAACTGAAAATATCGCTACTACTGCACACATAGAAGACCATGCAGATACGGTAGCTAAGAAATTCTTAGCTCGCGAGATGATACGCATATCCTCCGAAATACAGCGAGACGCTTTCGACCCAGCCAAAGATGTAGAGGAACTTATGCAGGAGGCTGAAGGTAAGATTTTCGATGTTACACAGACCAACCATAAAAAAGATGTTCTCTCTATTGCCGAGATTATGCCTGAGGCTATCAAAAGGATAGAAGAAGCATCAAAAAGCGATGGACTACTTACAGGAGTTCCAAGCGGATTTCATAGGCTCGACAAAGTAACTTCAGGCTGGCAACCATCAGACCTCGTAATTATAGCGGCTCGTCCTGCAATGGGTAAGACAGCCTTTACGCTTACAATGGCAAAAAATATCGCTATGGCTCAAATTCCCGTAGCCTTTTTTTCGCTCGAAATGTCTAATGTGCAGTTGGTAAATCGTCTTTTAGTAAACGCATCAGAGCTATCGGGCGATAAAATCAAACGCGGAAAACTATCTGACTATGAGTTTGGCGAGTTAAATAAAGGTATGGCTAAGATAGAAAATATACCTCTATACATAGACGATACGCCTTCACTATCTGTCATAGAGTTTCGTACAAAAGCACGCCGTTTGGTATCTGAAAAAGGGGTGAAACTTATTATCATAGACTATCTGCAACTTATGAATGCCTCTGGTATGTCATTTGGCAATAGAGAAGGCGAAGTAAGTATCATATCGCGTTCGTTGAAAGCTATGGCAAAAGAACTAAACATACCTATTATAGCACTCTCTCAGCTCAATCGTAATGTAGAGAGCCGTGGCGGAGGACAAGGAGACAATAAACTCGAAGCAAAGAAGCCTCAACTTTCAGACCTCCGCGAGTCTGGTGCTATAGAGCAAGACGCAGATATAGTTTGCTTTATCCACAGACCAGACTACTACAAGATTACAGAGGACCCCGTAACGGGCAAGTCGTTAGAAGGAGTAGGACAAATAATTATAGCAAAACATAGAAATGGTGCTACAGGCGATGTAGATCTGTTTTTTGCACAAGACTACGCAATGTTTGTCAACACTAAAGAAGAATATGAAATCTTAAAAGCAAAAGCAAAAGACAGCGGTACTCAGACTATAGCCTCTCGTAGTAATAATCGACAAGCCGAGTCTGCCGATTACCCTCAACTACAGACAGCAGATATTGTTCCTAACGACCAAAACGATGGTTATCCTTTCTAAGATAATACACATAAAAAACTAAAGCCGAGATCCAGTCGGCTTTTTTTGTGACTAAAATCATTAATAGGACAAACCAATCATCATTTGTAGTTTGCAAAGATAAAAATAATTGTGTACCTTTGCTTTCAAATTTTTCAAAAAAAAGAATTTATAACTAACCCAAAAACAATTATGCAACAAGAAGAAAAAGTTGTCGGACTGCCAGAAAATGCGGGCAGAGAACTCCGTGAGGGCGAAAAGTATCACCCAATAATGTCGCCCGACAAGGTCTATCCTGAGGTAAATTTCCGTTCGGTATTCTTAGGAATACTTATGGCTATACTATTTTCGGCTGCAGCTGCCTATTTAGGGCTGAAGATAGGACAGGTATTTGAGGCTGCCATACCAATTGCTATCATTGCCGTAGGACTCTCTTCGGCTACCAAACGCAAAAATTCACTCGGAGAGAATGTAATAATACAATCCATAGGTGCTTGTTCGGGAGTAATAGTAGCCGGAGCTATCTTTACATTACCTGCTATCTACATACTTCAGGCAAAAGGGGTAGAAGTATCTGTAGATTTTTATCAAGTATTTTTATCTTCGCTTCTCGGAGGCATACTTGGTATTCTATTCATGATACCTTTCAGAAAATACTTTGTCAGCGATATGCACGGTAAATATCCATTTCCAGAGGCTACTGCTACTACTCAGGTATTAGTATCTGGCGAAAAGGGAGGCGACCAAGCTAAACCGCTTATATTGGCAGGACTCGTAGGTGGTCTATACGACTTCATAGTAGCTACATTTGGTGCGTGGGCCGAGACTTTCACATCTAAAGTATTACCTTTCGGCACTACTCTCTACGAAAAAGCCAAACTCATACTTAGCCTAAATGTTGGAGCAGCAGTGCTTGGTTTAGGATATATCGTAGGGTTGAAATACGCTGCTATAATATGTGCTGGTTCGGCTTTAGTATGGTTCGTAATAGTACCTCTTATGCCTTTCATACCAGACGCTACGCTTCAGGCTGTAAATCCTATTTTTGATGGATCTATAAGTGCTATGAGCGCTGAAGAGATATTCTCTACTTTCGCTCGCCATATAGGCATAGGTGGCATAGCAATGGCTGGAATTATAGGCATTATAAAGTCTTGGGGCATTATAAAAGGCGCTGTAGGGCTTGCAGCCTCAGAGATGAAAGGGAAAGGCGAAGCCAATACACAGAAGGTAGAACGCACCCAACGAGATCTTCCTATGAAGATAATCGTTTTTGGAGTAATAATAGCTCTTATTGCTACATTTATATTTTTCTATACAGGAGTAGTAGATTTCCACCTCGGATATGCTATTACAGGTATTCTGATAGTGGCTGTGATAGCCTTTCTATTTACTACCGTAGCAGCAAATGCTATAGCAATAGTAGGCACAAATCCAGTATCTGGTATGACGCTTATGACACTTATTTTATCATCTGTAATAATGGTGGCAGTAGGACTTAAAGGACCTGCTGGAATGGTAGCTGCAGCTGTAATAGGCGGAGTAGTCTGCACAGCTCTCTCTATGGCAGGAGGCTTTATTACCGACCTTAAGATAGGCTATTGGCTCGGAACTACTCCTGCTAAGCAGCAGACTTGGAAATTTCTCGGTACGCTTGTTTCGGCAGCTACTGTAGGAGGAGTTATGATAATCCTCAACAAAACATACGGATTCGGCGAAGGAGGTTTGGTAGCTCCTCAAGCAAATGCAATGGCGGCTGTAATAGAACCACTAATGGGTGGCACAGGCGCTCCGTGGTTACTATACGGTATAGGAGCAGCAATAGCTATCATTCTTACTCTATGCAATATACCTGCCTTAGCATTTGCTTTGGGTATGTTTATTCCTCTGTCGCTCAACCTACCATTGCTTGTAGGCGGACTTATCGCTTGGTTCGTATCAACTCGCTCTAAAGACACTGCTATAAACACCGCTCGCCAAGAGAAAGGCACTCTAATAGCATCTGGCTTTATTGCTGGTGGTGCTTTGATGGGAGTAGTAAGTGCTATACTTAAATTTTCTGGCGTAAATCTGATGATGTCCGAATGGCACTCATCTTTCGGAGCAGAGACACTATCTATTGTAGCCTACGGAGCATTGATAGGCTTCTTTATCTGGTTTGTATTGAAAGATAAAAAGAGCAACTAATAGATAATTCAGACAATAAAAAAAGGGCGAGCAATAAAACAGTTCGCTCTTTTTATTTATCCTAATACAGCATAGATAACTACGGTAAAAAGTATTTTTCGCAAAAATCCTATTAACTCTACAAAACGCTATTTATATAGATATGAATCAATAAGATAGTGTAGCATATAAGAGTTTCTATTTCTGACAAAGATATAACAAAAACAGCTTACAACAAGGATAAGTGTAAGTAAACCAACTACATACTTATTACAACATAAAAAGCATGTAACAAAAAGAAGAATCCCCTACCAAATAGGCAGAGGATTCTTCTTATTATCTATCAATGATTATTTTTTGATAATCAAGCGATTTACTTTGTTGAAATTCTTTGAAGAGACCCTTACTATATAAGAGCCGTCAGAGAAGTTAGATACATCTACCTTAGTTTTACCCTCAGAGGCAGAAACCGCATAAGAGCCTACAACTTTACCTTGCATATCTATAATGGTAGCAACAGCATCACCTACCAAACCATCTACAGAGATAACAACCTCGTCTTTAGCTGGGTTTGGATAAACCATTACTGAATTTTCAGCAAGTTCTACACTTGTAGCATTTTCTGCAGTAGTGAAATCTAATGTGTCACCATTAATTTCGTAATTAGCAGTCTTAGCGTAGGCATAGAAGTAATACTTAGTAGCAGGTTGTAGGTTTTGGATAACGCCATCTGCTGGGGCATCGCTCCATGCCTGATTACCATCCTTTCTATACTTCCATCCTTGTAGGTCTATAGACTCTGACCCCTGTGTAATCTCAGCATTTAATTTAGCAGAAGAAGCAGTGATAGCAGTAGCAGGCTTAGTTACTACAGTAGGAGCTATATGCGAAATAGTAGTAAATGTAAGTGTCTCGCCTTGGTATCCTGTAGCATTTTGTGCTGTTATAGCGTATGCGTAATACTGATACTCTGTATTTGGTTGCAATCCAGTAAGAAGACTATCGCTTGCGTTGAGCCATTCTCCCTCTCCAGTGCGATACTTAAAGCCACGAGCAGTTACAGGCTCTGAAGCGAACTCTTGAATAGAAGAGTGAAGAGTTGCTGTAGTAGTAGTCATATCAGTAGCAGGTAGAGTAGTAACTATTGGATGCTCGTATACTATAGCCTCACCAGCAGTAGTAAATCTAAGAGTATCGCCAAATGTAGTACCCATTTCTGTAGTAGCATAAGCGAAGAATTCATACTCAGTACCCGGTTCAAGTCCTGTAATCTCAGCAGAATATGAACCGCCCTGAGGAGTTGCTATATTGTAGCGAGTATCAGTAGTCTTCTTCCAGTAGAAACCATAGTCTGTAGTAGGACGGTCGCCGTCTGTGATAGTAGCATTGAGAGTAGCAGATGTCTCTGTAATATCAGTAGCATCTTCTGTATCTACAGTAGGAGGAGCTATTATTACCTCAGATACTTGGATATTATCCAAATCGAACTCATTATAGCCTGTAGTAGCCACAGAACCAGCATAGAAACCTATTTTGATAGTTTTACCTACATATTGGTCGAGTGGAAGGCTTATATGCGCTACCTGTCCAGCAATATCTCTCATAAGATATTCACCTTCACCTGCTATAGAGTCGCTCATAGGTAACCACTTAATCATATTAGAGCGGCTCCAGTGCATACCATTATCCTCAGATACTACTACTGCGAAATAAGCATCACCTGGCAGATATGGAGCGTTTGCTGAGCTACCTTGGTGGAATGCTACATCAAAATCAAGCATAAGCGAACCATTAACCTCGAAAGAAGGAGTCACAAGCAGATTGTTTCTATTGCCAGTACCTTCTGACATTACACCTGCAGTAGCCTTCTTAGCGTTTTCCATAAGTCCAGCATCACCTGAATAGTGCCAACCGCGATACGCTGCTGTATTTGCCTCTCTTGGGCTATAGCCCATAAATAGAGAGTCTATATCTATTTCATAATTGCTCCAACAAGATGTAGGTGGAAATTTATTTACTCCTACTCCTGTAAAATCTTCTACGAATGGCAATATCTGAACTCCGCATGCGGTCTGAACAGTAAACACATCGGTATAGATACTTTCATCTTCGCCAGGAACGCATACAGATTTAAGTTTTAGTTGATATATAGTATTATCCTTCAACCCTGTAAGGATATATCCAGATTGAGTGATATTTTCTACCAAAGTCCAAGTGCTTTCAAACTGCTTTTTGTAAGCCAAAGTCCAGTTGCTTTCTCCTGCTACAGAAGCCCAAGCAAGCTCTATCTGGTTACCATTTACTACCTCTAAGTTTACAGTCTGAGGACGCTCGCAACTCATAGGCGAAGTAATCACAATACTATCCAAGCGATAGTATGCGTTAGAAGATGTAGTATCAGCAGTATGCTTGAAGGCAATATATTGTTTGCCTTGAGGAGCTGAAGCCATTGAAATAGTTATGCGTTTCCAAGTATTTTGTACTTGAATAGAATCTGTAAGGTCTGCTACACGAGTATAAGTAGCAGTATCGTCTGGATTTGACATTACACCTACCTCGAATCTACCCGACCACTGGTTAGAATATCTATTGAGCGATAGAGTCATAGTAAGGTCTTGTACTGGCTCAAGGAACTCTGGAGTAGTAGCCATATCTACGCGTCCTAAGAACTTCAATGTGCGTTGTCCTGCAGATGTAGTAGTAGAAGGGAAGTCTGTAGTACCTCCAGTAGCTCTATCTGTTACAGGGCGTCTCCAACAGTAAGGCATTCCGTTTATCTCTTGGAAGTCTTCTGCCCAGTATCCACCTACGGTCTCAGGTCCGCAAGCAGTAGTTACCTGATATACAGGAGTCCATGCAGATAGTGTACCATTGGAGCATACTGCAGCCAGACGGATTTGGTAAGTATAGTTAGCCATCAATCCACGAAGAACGATATGAGCAATGTTTGATGTAGCCTGCACAGTATCGGTTATCCATTCAGATTCGCTTGTCTCTCTGTGTTGGAATACATAAGAAGTAGCATTACCAGTCCATGCTATGTTCAAGGTATCTGGTCCTACTCCATTATAACTCAGATTCATTGGGGCTGGACAAGCCTTAGCCTCTACAGATACATTATCTATACAAGCAGCTGGATTTGCTCCTGTGCCGTAGTCGTTGTACCACATAAATACTATCTTCATATCCCTACCAGATACCCAATCTGCAGGTATTGATGTTGAAAAGTGTGTCCAAGCCTCTACTCCATAGAAGTAAGTATGGTCTGCTAAACGATATACATCATTGCCTGCGAGCCACTCTGCTGTTCTCCAGCCATTCCATGTTTGCGGCATCTCCATAGAAGCAGGCACGAGGTAAACCTTCATCAAGTCATCTTGGTTTGCGTTATTTATCCAGTCGAAAGATACCTCATACTCAGCACTTGTATTATCGAAACGGATATTAGCATAAGCAGTAGCGTAGGCAGCCTGCCCCCAAGAGTAGTCTGCAGATAGACCAGTCTCATCGCTTGTAATATACATAGACTTACCTTCGTTTGTGATAGCCGAACCTACAAACCAACGGTTTTGGTAAGGGTTGTTGAAATTAAATTGATGAGTATCTCCGTCGAAATTCTCTGTAAATGGAAGGCTATAAACCACATCTGGAGTTCTGAATCTTACTTGATTGTAATAAGACTCCTCGCCAGCACATATAGTTTTTACATATACGAAATACTCAGTGCCAGCCGTAAGGTTAGCAAATGCCTTAGAGGTAGCAGTTAGTGTATCTGGAGTAGCAGCAGCCAAGGCTGATGGGTCGAGCTCTGTAGAAGAGATTACTACCCCCCACTTATCTCCTGCAGACTGCCAACTTACAGTAGCGCTTGTCTCTGTAATGTTCGAAGCCACAATATTCTCAGGTGCCACACAAGTAACGGTATGCAACTCTGGTCCCATTACAGAGTCAATCATCACACCAAATCCTGCATTATCCTCGTGCTGGAAAGCGATATAAATAGGCATATTTACATAATCTTTCAGATTAACAGTATATTTCTGCCAAGTTTGTCTCCAAAGTTCATTTTGATACTCGGCAACAACATCTGTAAACGCCGACACATTTGGAGAAGTGGTAGAAATTCTTACTCTAAGATAAGTATTTGGGCTTGAATACCCCAAAGACTCTGCGTAAAAAGTAAGCAAAGTATCTCCTTCGGTAGGCTTTACCATAGGAGAGATAAGGTAGTTGTTATTCTGTGAAGCCACTGTGCCAATATATGCAGAATATGCACCAAGAGGATTTGGCCAATAGCCTTGTTCCCAAAACACATCACCACTGACATGAACCGTAGTCCATCCGGCAGGCGGGAATGTAGAGGCATCGAAAGTCTCATTCAGCTTATTTTGTGCTGTGATACCTAAAACGGCAAGCACACAAAAAGCCCATAAAAAGAATAATTTTTTCTTCATGCTTAAAAAAAATGTTTGTTTAACAAAAAAATGAATGCCAAAGGTAGCAAAAATTTTTCATATAAAAAAATATAGTAATTTTGCCGAGTAAAAATGGAGTATTCTTAGCTCAAAGAAAAAAGAAACAACGAAATATGCTGGAAATACGAGAAGTAACAAGCAAATCAGACCTAAATAAATTTATAGAGTTTGTAACAGACCTCTACAAAGGCAACAAGTATTTCTGTCCGCCATTGGTGATGGACGAAAAAAACACCTTCAACAGAAAAAAGAATCCCGTGCTTGAATTTGCGGACTACAAACTATTCCTCGCTCTAAGAGACGGCAAGGTAGTAGGACGCATAGCAGGACTTATAAATCCTGTGGCTAACGAGGCGTGGGGCAGAAAGAAGGTTCGCTTCGGGTGGTTCGACTTTGTAGACGACATAGAGGTCTCAAAAGCCCTGCTCGACGCCGTAGGCAAATGGGGCAAAGAGAACGGTATGGAAGAAATAAACGGTCCTGTAGGCTTCACAGACTTCGACCACCAAGGGCTACTGATAGAGGGATTTGAATATCTATCGCCTATGGCTTCGCTCTATAACTACCCATACTACGAAAAGCACATCGAGGCTTACGGACTACAAAAAGAGGCAGATTGGATAGAATACCGTGTATTTATACCAGAGAAGGTGCCAGAAAAGATGGAACGAGTAGCCAAGATAGTAATGGAGAAATACAAACTACGAGTAGCCAAAGTCCGCAATGCTAAAGAAGCAGTAGCCAGATTTGGATACTCATTTCTCGATGTGATAGACGAAGCATACAAGCCGCTCTACAACTATCAGCCACTTACTAAAAAGCAGAAAGAGTATTATTGCAAGATGTACTTTCCACTGGTAAACTACGACTTTGCCACAATGATAGTAAACGAACAAGACGAAATAGTAGGCGTAGGCGTAGGAATGCCGAGCCTGACAGAAGCCTTACAAAAAACAAAAGGCAAACTTTTACCTTTCGGCTGGTACCATTTGCTCAAAGCCCTAAAAGCCAAGAAGTTTCGCTACTTCGACCTACTACTGATAGCTGTCCGTCCCGACTATCAAAACAAAGGCGTAAATGCTCTATTTTTCTACGACCAAATAAAGTATTTCCAACAATACGGCGTAGAATATGCCGAGACAACTGCTATATTGGAGACCAATGAGAAAAACCAGTCAAACTGGGAGTATTTCGACCATATAAAACACAAACGCCGTAGGGCTTATATCAAAAAGATTTAAGGCGAAAAGCTCCGCTATCTGCCACAGAGTAAGTTTCCAAGCCATACTCTTTAGCTAAAGCCATAAATTTTCGCTTACGATAGACGCTGATATCTGAGGAGATTATCAGCGTTCTTGGCTTTATGTAATATAGAAAAAGCGAAGAGCGAGCCTGCAAGTCGCCTCCAACTACGAGGTAATCTACCTCTAAAGGTCGCTCGGAACTATATTTATAAATCTCATTGCCTACTAAGGCTACTCCGTTTTTGCTGTCGAAAGAAAAAGGGTAGAACAAATGGGTGGTATCCAAAGATACGGTATCGGAAATATCAAATCCGTATCGTAGGATATAGTCTTCTGTAAGGTAACTCATAGAGGCAGTATCTGTAGATAATAGGCTTATCTCACCTTTAGAGGCAATACTTATAGTAAGAGATTTGGCAGAAGAGAATACTACAAACTCTTCGTAGGCAGAATTTTGGATTCTTTGATAAAAATGTAGCGATAAAAAAGCGATCATTCCTACAAGCATTACAGCCAATCCGCGAGGAGAGACGCGGTAGCATACCATAGCCAATCCTGCTACAAACAGGTATATTGATAAAAGTTGAGGGAGGTCTATCCATACCAATAGTTGCGAGTAGGGCAGCTGCTCTATAAAATGGAGGCTTTCATACATAAAATCGGTCATAAAGCCTACCGCCCAACCTATCGCTTGGGATAAAAAAGTCACACGATTTGCCACAAATAGAAATACATTGGCATATATTATAAGGCTCGACATAGGGACAGCCACTATATTGGCAGGGATAAAGTAGTTAGGAAACTGGTGGAAATAGTATAGGCAAAGTGGAGTAGCTACAATCTGAGCAGCAATAGATACAGATACGAGTTCCCAAATGTATTTACCAAGTCGAGTTTTGGTGTGTATCAATAATGATATTTTAGGTTGAAAATATATAATGGAGAGTAATGCAGTATATGAGAGTTGGAATCCCACATCAAACAACCACATAGGATTTATTATCAATAAAACGAAAGCAGATAAGAAAATAGAATTGTAGATAGACGAATGCCTACCTATCATCTGCCCTAAGGCAAATATAGAAAACATAAGAGCCGAACGACATACTGCAGCCGAAAGTCCCGTCAGCATAGCGTAGAACCACAGAAAAAGAATTATTATAAGATATTTAAGCCTACGGCTCTTTTCTCTTTTATCCATAAAAGAGAAAATCAAGCCTAAAAACACATAGATAACACCGACATGAAGTCCGCTTACAGAGAGAATATGAGCTACGCCTGTTACCGAAAAACTATCACGCACCGCCTGCGATAACGAATCTGTATAGCCAAGTGTAAGAGCAGCTACAATAGAAAAAGCATTGCCATCTAAACCCACTTCTATATAAATCTGTAGCAAGCGCAGCCTACACTCCTCTGCAAGCCGCAAAATAGAAAATCCGCTGTCAGAGCCTAAAAACTTCCAACTTCCATTTGCTACATATCCAGTACCCGATATCCCTCTACGCCTCTGATAAAGCCCAAAGTCGAACTCTTCTGGATTGCCAGCAGGGTCAGTCGTAGAAAGGTAAGTCTTTACCAATAACCTATCGCCTCGCTTGATATGAGAAAGACTCGAATCTTTAGCAAAATATAGAGCAACTCTACCCTCCGACTCATTGATAACGCCACTATCTATGCTACATATCAAATCTGCATATATCAACACAGACCTCTCTTTTTCTATTGGGCGTTTGGCTACCTCTACCTCAAACACATCGCTACCTGATAAGGCTGAAATACCATAATTTTCTGAGTCTTTAGCAAAGGGGAAATAGTATCCAAAGGAGAATATAGCCAAAACTATGCCTATGCCACAAAACGATTCTGACAATCTTTGCCACAGACGAGGTAATCGTTTTGCTCCTACGAATACAGCAAAGCAAATTATTGAGAGTATTGCAGATAATCCAAGGAGATAGATAGAAAATCCGAAGTATGAAAAACACACTATGCCCATTATTAGAGCTAAGGTGAGCCTCAGAAACGGATTTCGGGCAAAAAACTCAACCATACAGGCGAAATTAATAGGTAGGATTAGCCTGACTACATCTTTGTATTAAGTCGCTTTACTGATTTGATAGAATTTATCTTCCTCAATCTCTCCGATAGCGTCTCAATCTCTGAAAGGCTATGAGAAAAGATAGTAATAGTACCATAGAAAGTACCTGCTTCTGCACTAAAATTGATATTTTTGATATTTATCTGAATATCTTCTGATATAACCTTTACTATTTGCTTCAGAAGTCCTTGTCTATCAATTCCCTCTATGGCTATCTGCACCTGATATTCGCTACTCGAATCGTCTTTTTGCCAATCTATCAAAACAAGTCTATCGCCGTGTGTAGCCTTTTGTCGCTGGGCCTGGGGGCAGTCAAATCTATGCACCTCTATATGGTCTTGCTCTAAAAATCCTACAATTTCATCTCCCTTGATAGGCGAACAGCAAGCCGACAATTTTACCAAATCAGCCTCAAAATCCTCTTTGTTTATATAATAAACCTCTTTTTTATTGATGTTGAGTTGTGGCTTTACTTTTTTCGCACCTTTCGACCAGAAAAACAACCTATTACGACTCTGTTTAGAGAAAAAACTTGCATCAATTTTATCGAAATCTACTTTGTCGCGAGCTACATCTACGAAAAAAGCATTTCGCTTAGTATATCCAAAAAACATCTTAAGTTTATCGATATTCTCATCTGTCAGCTTCTGCTCATAGAATCCGAGTATTTGATTTACTTTTATAGCGCCTTCTTGTTGTAAGTCATCGAGTTCTGGTCGCAGATAGTCGCGAATCTTGCCTAAAGCATTCTGTGTTTTAGCTATATCGAGCCACGCTGGCTCAGGCTTCTGCGTCTTCGATGTCAATACTTCTACTATATTTCCATGTTTCAATATATGAGATATGGCTACAAGCTTATTGCCATCTACCTTCCCGCCGATACAATTATGTCCAAGCTCTGTATGCATAGCGTAGGCAAAATCGAGCACAGTAGCCCCTTTTTTGAGTTTTTTCATATCTCCTTTAGGGGTAAAAACAGTAATCTCCTTAGTAGAAAGATTCATTTGAAATCTATCTACGAGGTCTGCTGTATCTACATTATCTCTTGAGAGCAACTCTTTGACAGATAGGAACCATTCATCGAAATCGGAATCCTCCTCCACTCCGTTTTTATATTTCCAGTGAGCTGCCAATCCACGCTCGGCTATCTCGTTCATACGCGTAGTGCGTATCTGCACCTCGACCCACGAACCGATTTCTCCCTTGCCGCCACGCCTCATTACCGTAACATGCAGTGCCTGATATCCGTTAGCTTTGGGCGTAGATAGCCAGTTGCGAGTACGATTAGGATGCTCGGGATAGAGCGAAGTAACTATACCAAAAACATTCCAACAAACCTCCTGCTCTGTCATATCACTCTTAGGCTCTACTATAATACGCACTGCTAAAAGGTCGTATATTTCGTCGAAATTTACATCTTTTTTCTCCTGCTTACGATAGATAGAATATGGTGATTTTATGCGTTTTACGATACTGTAATTCAAGCCTCTTTCGTCAAGTTTATGGCGTATAGGCTCGAGAAAAGTCTCTATCTTCTCTTCCAACTGAGGAGTTATTTTGGTAATTTTTTCCTCAAGCTCTTTATATAGTTTGGGTTGCTGATACTTCAAGCATAGATTTTCCAATTCGGTCTTTATATTGAAAAAACCGAGTCTTTCGGCCAAAGGAGCGTATATATAGATAGTCTCGCCCGTTATCTTCTGTTGTTTTATCTGGGGCATAGAGTCCAGAGTCCGCATATTATGCAGTCGGTCGGCAAGTTTTATCATTATTACCCTGACATCTGACGGAATGGTAAAGATAAGTTTTTGGAAGTTTTCAGCCTGTTTTGAAGCCGATTCGTTGAACACCTCACCAGATATTTTTGTCAGTCCATCTACGATATTGGCTATAGTCTCGCCAAACATATCTTTTATATCATCTACGGTAAAGTCTGTATCCTCTACTACATCGTGAAGCAGAGCCGAACAGATAGAAGTAGAGCCAAGCCCCATCTCCTCTACGCATATCTTAGCCACAGCTATCGGGTGGAGTATATAAGGCTCTCCGCTTCGGCGGCGAACGCCAGCATGAGCCTTAGCGGCAAACTCAAATGCTTTTGCTACGCGGTCATACTTCTGCTTATGATTGGAGGCAGCGTATGCCCTCTGCAAATCCTCGAAAGCGTCAAGCACTATCTTCTGCGTTTTATCTATTTCTTCCTGCTGTAATCGTGTATCTGAATGCATAAAAACTCCGTTTTTGATTTATGCAAAGATAGTATTTATTTTTTCATTTTAAGATAGTTTGATAATACAAAAAGGTAACAAAACAAAGTTTTTTCGCATTTTTTCAAAAAAACTCTTGGTGTTTCATTTTTTTTTTGTACCTTTGCAGTCCGATTTCAATTATTACCTCTGTTATGGAGGTTCTGAATTGATGTTAGACTCAGTAGCTCAGCTGGTAGAGCACATCCCTTTTAAGGATGGGGTCTTGGGTTCGAATCCCAACTGAGTCACGGAAAAGCGTTAGTCTTTTAAGATTAACGCTTTTTTGTTTTTTTCACATCGTATAAAAACTTACGCCTTATAGATATTCCCCGGTAATTGTTTTACTACGCCTTTGAATTCAAGCATTACAAGCATAGATACAAGCTTTTGCACAGCCATTCCTACCTCTCGACTCAATTCGCCTACGCCGAGTTCCTTTCTACGCAATATCTCTACCACCTTTTGTTCGTCAGGTGTAAGTTCTACAAAAAGTTCTGGCTCTGGCATTTGCCTCGACGAAGGTGTCCAGCACATTGCCTCAAGCAAATCTTTACCGCAAGTAATAATCTGTGCTTGATTTCGCTTTATCAGATTGTTGCACCCCTGAGAAAATGTATCGGAGGCTCTCCCCGGCAGGGCAAAAACATCACGGTTGTAAGCATTAGCAGCATAGGCTGTCAGCAAGGCTCCACCCTTTTCAGCACTCTCTATTACGATAGTAGAGTCGCTTAGACCTGCAATAATCCTATTGCGTTGGACAAACTGCGAAGGGTCGGCAAATGTCTTAGAGTGGTATTCCGTGACTACCGCTCCTCCTTGGTCTATCATCTTGCGAGCCAAATCTGTATGCCGTTTGGGATATAAGTCGTCGAGCCCATGGGCTACTACACCTACAGTCTGCATACCGTTACTCAACGAAGCCTTATGAGCATTACCATCTACTCCGTAAGCTAATCCGCTTACTATCACTATATTTGGCACAGCCATAGATAGTTCTCTCAATATCTGCTCTACCATTTCTTTACCGTAGGGAGTGATATTTCGCGTACCTACTACCGCCACCATACGCACTGAATTGAGATTCGTTTCGCCTCTTTGATAAAGTACTATGGGCGAATCCTCACACTCTCGCAGGCGATATGGATAATCCTTGTTTTGTAGAAACAGGGTTTTCAGTCCATTTCTCTCTATAAAATCAAGTTCTCTTTTAGCACGCTCTAACGCAGCATTTTTCTGTACAGAGTCCGACAATATCTGCGATAGTCGCTGATTGCCCTGAATAGAGAGTTTATCTCTCTTCAGAATCTCTTCGGCAGAACCATAGCGAGCCAAAAGGCTTTTGGCAGTAATAGCCCCCACTCCACTAAGCATAGTAAGGGCTATGGGATACAGTAAATCTTCTCTCATTTTCATCTTTTTACCAAGCAAAATTAGTAAAAATAGCGTAACTTTGCCAAGCAATTTTCAGACTAAACTATGTATATGAAAAATAGATTGAAGATAATACTCGGAGCAGGCGAAAGCGGTGTAGGCTCGGCTATTTTAGCAAAAAAAGAGGGATTTGAGGTATTTGTATCAGATTTCGGAGCGATAAAAGAATCATACAAAGTGGAACTCGAGAAGCGACAAATACCATACGAGGAGAAGACCCACGAACACGCAATATCACTCATAGATAATAGAGGGGATATAGAGGTAATAAAAAGCCCCGGCATAGCCGAAAAGACTCCTATAATAAAACACATAAGGGAGAAAAACTTGCATATAATATCGGAAATAGAGTTTGCAGGACGCTATACAAAGGCAAAAAAAATATGCATTACAGGCTCTAACGGTAAGACTACTACTACTATGCTCACCTACCATATATTGAAGCAAGCGGGCTACAATGTAGGATTGGCTGGGAATGTAGGCAAAAGTTTCGCTTGGCAGGTAGCAGAACACGAGTTTGACTACTATGTATTAGAACTAAGCAGTTTCCAACTCGACGGAATGTACGACTTCAAGGCAGATATTGCGATTCTAACGAACATTACTCCCGACCATTTAGATAGATACGAATATAATTTTCAGAACTATATAAACTCCAAATTTCGCATTATCCAAAATCAGACTAAAGACGATTGCTTTATCTACTGGAGCGGTGACGAGGTAGTATGTAGAGAGATTGCTTCTCGTAGGATACTCTCTACTATGTATCCATTCGGACAAGGGAATAATGAACAGAATCAAGCATTCGTAGAAAACAATAATTTTATCGTAAAAAATTCAGACCAAACAAACTTTATCAATATGCCACAGGAGAAGATATCACTAAAAGGCACTCACAATATGTATAACTCTATGGCGGCCGCAATAGCCTCGAAGATAGTAGGCGTAGATAGCGATAAACTAAGGCGTTCGCTTGAGAGTTTCGAGGGGGTAGAACACCGTATGGAGTATGTCTCTTCGGTGCGTGGTGTGCGATACATCAACGACTCAAAAGCCACTAATGTAAACTCTTGCTGGTATGCCCTACAGAGTATGCAGACAAAGGTAGTACTGATACTTGGCGGCACAGACAAAGGAAACGACTACCAAGACATAGCAGATTTAGTAAGAGAAAAGGTAGCTAAATTGATTTTCCTTGGGGTAGATAACGAAAAGTTGATAAAGTTTTTCGGTGACTTCATAACCCCACAAGGCGAAAGAATCCCATACTACGAGGCTCGCTCTATGCAGGAGTGTGTATCTAAGGCATACGATATAGCCAAAGAGGGGGATACAGTACTACTTTCTCCCTGCTGTGCGTCGTTCGACCTATTCAAAAACTACGAAGACCGCGGAGAGCAGTTCAAAGAGTGTGTAAGGAGGCTGTGAGGAACCTATAAGCAAACAGAGGAGAGAAAAAGAAGTATGCTGTGTAAAATAAAAGATAATTACTAAAAAAATGCCAACACTAAACTGGATAGGAAAAGAAGCGGTAATAAACCACCACAATCAAGTGCCATTCCGCACACTAAACAAAAAATACACTTTCGGAGACGAGGCTTCCGAAAACAAAATAATACACGGCGACAACCTTGAAGCGCTAAAAGCACTATTGCCTGAATACGAAGGACGAATAAAGTGCATATACATAGACCCACCATACAACACCGACAGCAAAAACAAACTAAAAGTAGGAAAAACTTGGGCTAACAAAGCAGGCGAAAAATTCCGCTATTTTATGGTTTTCGACAAAACAAAACTCGAAGGTGCATATACAAAAACAGAATTCTTGGAGATATTGAAAGCATTATAGTATATATGAATGTTTACACATACTACACAAAAGCGTATATTATCAAATTTTTGACGACATATATTACCTAAGTATAATTACTTCATCTAACTTAACATATGAGATTTACAAAGAAGTATTAAAAAAACAATATCTCTCCAAAACCTACAACTCTACTAAAGACAAATCTCCTGCAAGGGACTTGCGGACATCAATCAATCGCTGATTTCTACTGCCCCTAAAATGTAGCGACAAATCTCTCTGAGAGTCTATATATCGCCCGTCGACAATCACATCACACAACTCTACTAACTTTCGCTTTATAGGCTGCAGTAGTAAATCCTCAAACCGATATCCTGTATAGCACCAGATAGTCTTATCCGTTTTTTGTTTTATCATTTTGGCTAATTCGATAAATCCTTCTGGGTGTAGCATTGGGTCGCCACCTGTAAAAGTAACATTCATATCTGCCTCTACAATACATCGAAACAACTCTTCTACTGACATCTGCCTTCCGCCATTCACATCCCACGACTGTGGGTTATGGCACCCCACACAACGAGCCTCGCACCCCGCACAATATATCGAGGTACGAAGCCCTATGCCATCTACCGATGTTCCATACTTTATATCAAGTATCTGTATGCTATTTATGGATGATTCTATCATTAAGTTCAGCAAGTTTAGACTTATTCCATCGCTCTGTAGTACCTACCAAATATCCCGTAATGCGTTGAAGTTTATCTATATTGTGGCTACCGCACTTTGGACACTTTTCCAGCTCTGCCTGAGCGTCTTCATAACCGCAATTCATACAGCGATTCCTATTATGATTTACCGAACCATAACCGATATTGTATTTATCCATAATATCTACAATATCCATTATAGCCTGAGGATTATGGGTAGCGTCTCCGTCTATTTCTATGTAAAAGATGTGTCCGCCACGCGTTAGGTCGTGATACGGAGCCTCTACCTCAGCCTTATGTTTGGGAGAACAATGATAATACACAGGCACATGATTAGAATTGGTGTAATATATCTTGTCTGTTATGCCTGCTATCTCACCATATTTCTTCCTATCTTTACGAGTAAATCCGCCAGAAAGTCCCTCTGCTGGCGTAGCCAATACGCTGAAATTATGTTGATAGCGTTCGGAGAACTCTCCCGCTCTATCTCGCATATATGTAACGATACGCAACCCTAAAGCTTGAGCCTCATCGCTTTCGCCGTGATGCTTCCCTATCAAAGCAATCAGACATTCAGCAAGCCCTATAAAACCAATGCCGAGCGTACCTTGGTTTATTACCGTTTCTATCGTATCGTTTGGAGTCAATCCTTCGCAACCTACCCAAAGAGACGACATCAATAGTGGAAACTGCTTTGCCAAAGCCGTTTTCTGAAAATCATATCGGCGGCAAAGTTGCTTAGCCGTTATCTCTAAAAGTTCATCGAGTTTAGCAAAGAACTTCTCTACTCTCTGTGCCTTATCATCTATCTGCATACACTCTATGGCTATACGCACGATATTTATAGTAGAAAATGATAGATTACCTCGAGCTACAGCGGTCTTTTCTCCGAAGCGATTTTCGAAAACACGAGTTCTACAACCCATAGTTGCCGCCTCGTATAGATAGCGTTTGGGGTCAGCCTCATTCCACTTTTCGTGCTGATTGTATGTAGCATCAAGGTTGATGAAATTTGGAAAGAAACGGCGTGCCGCTACTTTACAAGCGAACCTATATAGGTCGTAATTTTTATCATCGGGCAGATAACTTACACCTCGCTTTTTCTTCCATATCTGAATAGGAAATATAGCCGTAGCTCCGCCACCCACTCCTTCGTAGGTCGATTGCAGGAGTTCTCTAATCACGCAACGCCCTTCGGCCGATGTATCTGTACCATAGTTGATAGAAGAAAATACCACTTGATTTCCACCTCTGGAGTGGATAGTATTCATATTGTGGATAAAAGCCTCCATAGACTGGTGTACTCTACCTACAGTGCGATTTATAGCGTGTTGTTTGAACCTCTCTTCGCCTTGTAGGCTATCAAGCGGTTTCTCTATATAATCATCTATTGCTACATCATAAAGACTCTCGAGGGCAAGTCCTGTAAGTCTCTCGATAGTCTTTATCTCCTCAATATAACTCAAACGAACATAAGGAGCCAAATAAAAATCGAAAGCAGGGATAGCCTGACCTCCGTGCATCTCATTCTGGACAGTCTCCATAGAGATACAAGCCATAATAGAGGCTGTCTCTATTCGTTTAGTAGGACGACTCTCTCCGTGTCCGGCCTGAAACCCATTTTTTAGTATCTTATCCAATGGATGCTGAATACAAGTAAGCGACTTGGTAGGATAGTAATCCTTATCGTGGATATGCAAATAGTTATTTCTAACTGCCCACAAAGCCTCTTCTGAAAGAAGATAATCATCTACAAACGGCTTTGTAGTCTCCGATGCAAACTTCATCATCATTCCAGCAGGAGTATCGGCGTTCATATTGGCATTTTCACGCGTTACATCGTTTGATTTAGCCTCTACTATTTCCAGAAACATCTCGCGAGTTTTTGCCTTGCGAGCGATACTTCGTTTATCTCGATAGGATATATAACTTTTCGCTACCTCCTTACGAGGCGAGGACATCAGCTCCATCTCTACCATATCCTGAATCTCCTCGACAGACGACTGCTCTCTACCCTGAAACTCGATACGGTCCACAATCTTATAAACCAAGGTATCGTCCTCTCCTTTTTCAGTCGTCAACATAGCCTTGCGTATAGCGGCTGCTATCTTTTCGCGGTTGAATCCCACTATACGCCCATCTCTCTTTACTACTGTTTGTATCATACACTATAAAATTTATTTATTTCATACTATGATACTTGCGGGGGAAATATACAAACGAAATTCTCTACTACTGAGTAGAATATATCTTTTGACGCTCTATCACCCGAAAGCATCTAAAAAAACAGAAAAAGGCAGGTCTTCTGACTCGTCTTGTCCCTGTGCTACCTTCCCGCCATATACGGCAGTGGCTATGTAGAAATGCACAAGGCATAAAAAGACTTACAGCTACGGGTATAGTCTCGGCTTTTCACCGAAGTTCCCTTTTCATTTTCAGTAGCGGTAGCTACCTCAAACACCTTAATCTCCTGCAAAGGTACTAAAAAAATAGCAAATAAGATTATTTATACTAACTTTGCGTTTCAATTGTAATCACTAAACAAAAAATCTTTTTAAATAGATAAAAATAGATGAATAATAATTTCAAACTAAATACCATAGAAGAGGCACTGGAGGATTTCAGAGAGGGTAAATTTCTGATAGTAGTAGACGATGAAGACCGCGAAAACGAAGGCGACTTCGTAATAGCAGCAGAGAAGATTACTCCAGAGGCTGTCAATTTTATGTTAAAAAACGGACGAGGAGTCCTTTGTGCTCCTATTACAGAGGATAGATGCGAGGAGTTAGAACTCCCTAAACAGGTATTCGACAACACATCGATACACGGTACCCCTTTTACCGTTACTATCGACAAACTTGAGGGTTGTACTACAGGAGTGTCAGCAAACGACCGCGCTGCTACTATCCGTGCATTAGCCGACCCTAAATCTACGCCACAGACTTTCGGCCGCCCCGGACACATCAATCCTCTTTATGCTCGTAATCGCGGCGTACTTCGCAGGGCTGGACACACTGAAGCATCAGTAGATTTGGCTCGCTTAGCAGGGCTTTATCCTGCAGCTGCTCTAATAGAGATTATGAACGAAGACGGTACAATGGCTCGTATGCCAGAACTCATAGAGACTTCGAAAAAGTTTGGCATTAAGATTATTGCTATAAAAGACCTTATAGCATACAGACTCAACGAAGAGAGTTTGGTAGAACGCTCTGCCGAGGCCGAACTACCTACAGATTTCGGAGACTTCAACATTATAACATTTATCCAAAAATCTACAGGAATGGAACATATTGCCTTAGTAAAGGGAGAATGGACGCCAGAGGAGGCAGTGCTGGTAAGAATGCACTCTTCTTGTATGACTGGCGATATCTTCGGCTCAAAACGCTGCGACTGCGGACAACAACTTCATCGTGCTATGCAGATGATAGAGAAAGAGGGAAAAGGCGTTATCGTGTATATGAACCAAGAGGGTAGAGGCATAGGATTGGCAAACAAAATAAAGGCGTATAAACTCCAGCAAGAGGGATACGATACGGTTGACGCAAATATACACCTAGGATTTAAGCCAGACGAACGCGATTACGGAGTAGGAGCTTCGATACTCAGGAGCATAGGAGTAAAGAATATGCGTCTGATGACCAACAATCCTGTAAAACGCATTGGGCTCGAGGCTCACGGATTGGAGATAAGCGAGATAGTTCCTTTAGAGATAATTCCAAATGAGCATAACAAATGCTACTTACAGACTAAAAAAGAGAAAATGGGACACATTCTCAGCAAATTATAAATGAGTTTGAATCTAACCGACAAAAAAAGACTACTTCGCTACCAAAGAGCAAGGTAGTCTTTTTACTTTTTCCTCAAATAGAATAAGGCAATTTAGGAATTTATCATTACCTTTGCTTCAAAATTATCTTGTTTTACCCTAAAAAATAGATGACAAAAAAAACAAAAGATACGGAATATCTATCTATATCAGATTTAGTAGATATACCTTTAGAAGAACTGTATAACCTAATGGAGCGTATAGAAATATCGGAGGCGGAGGAGCCGGTGGCTCATAGATTGCTTGCAGAGATACGCTCAAGGCTTAAATTTCTTTTAGATGTAGGATTGCCGTATCTTACACTCAATAGAAAATCAAACACTCTATCTGGAGGAGAAAGCCAGAGAATCAATCTCGCCACCTCGCTTGGGAGTTCGCTCGTAGGCTCGCTGTATGTACTAGACGAACCCTCTATCGGACTGCATAGTCGCGATACAGAGCGATTGCTCAGCGTGCTACAAGAGCTAAAAAATGTAGGAAATACTGTAGTAGTAGTAGAACACGACCCAGATATTATAAGCCAAGCAGACTACTTAGTCGATGTAGGTCCTCGTGCTGGCTCTGGAGGAGGAAAGATAGTTTTTGCTGGAGAAATAGATAAAGCCACAAAAAAAGATATTGAAAGGTCTTATACGCTACAATACCTCAACGGACTAAACAAAGTAGATATACCTAAGGCAAGACGCAAGTGGCACAACTTCATAGAGGTAAAATCAGCTAATGCTAACAATCTCAAAAATCTATCTGTCAAATTCCCATTAGGAGTAATGACCGTAGTAGCAGGTGTTAGTGGTAGTGGCAAATCATCTTTGGTAAGAGATGTATTATTTACAGACTTAAACAAATACTTCAACTCCACGAAGCCCGAAGCAAATCACTTGTCGGGTAGCCTCCACCTGATAAACGGCGTAGAGTTTGTAAGCCAATCACCGATAGGTAAATCAAGTCGCTCAAATCCTGTAACATACCTCAAAGCATACGATGAAATTCGTCATCTGTATTGCGAAACTCCTTTAGCCAAGCAGATGAAATTCACACAGTCATTCTTCTCTTTCAACCAAGACGGAGGGCGTTGCGAGGTATGCAAAGGAGACGGACGAATTACTGTGCCAATGCAGTTTATGGCAGATGTTACGCTTAAGTGCGAAGCATGCTCAGGCAAACGCTTCAAAAAAGATATTTTGGAGGTATTAGTAAGAGGTAAAAATATCTCCGATGTGCTTGATATGACTATCGATGAAGCCATTGACTTTTTCTCCTTAGAGCAAAGCAATATAGGTAAGAGAATTATTGCAAAACTAAAACCTCTGCAAGATGTAGGACTCGGCTATGTGCAGCTCGGACAGGCATCATCTACTCTATCTGGCGGAGAAAATCAAAGAGTAAAACTCGCTTATTTCATAGCCAACGAAGGACAAAAGCCTATGGCATTTATATTCGACGAACCTACTACAGGGCTTCATACCGAAGATATAAAAACGCTGCTCAAGGCACTCAACAGGCTTATTCAGGCAGGGCATACTGTGATAATAATCGAACACAACCTAGATATAATCCGTCAGGCAGACCACATCATAGACTTAGGTCCAGAGGGAGGCGACAAAGGAGGATATATAGTAGCCGAAGGCACACCAGAGGAGGTAGCCGCCAATCCTAATTCAACTACAGGACAATTCATTTTAGAGCATAAAACACCGAAGAAACAAAAATGAGCAACCATATAAAAGAGATTTTAGACCGCAACCTTAGCAGATACAACCGCGAAGAGTTTATAGAGTTTGACCCCGTACAGATACCTCACCGTTTCTCAAAGAAAGAGGATATAGAGATAGCGGGATTCCTCGCTGCCACAATTGCTTGGGGGCAGAGAAAGTCTATCATAAATAACGCTCTAAAATTGATGAATCTTATGGATTTCTCGCCTTTGGAATTCCTGCAAAACGAAGTACCTGACTACAATAATCTGACTGCTGAAACAGACCTTTTTTCTCTATCAGGCTCGAGTAGTTGGCAATCTTTTAAAGGTTTCTGTCATAGGACTTTCAATTCGGAAGACTGCCTATACTTCCTTCTGTCTCTCAAACGCATTTATGCCGAGCGAGGCGGGTTAGAAGAGGTTTTTACCCAAGGATTTGAGGAGGATAAAACTATCTTTTCAGCCATAAGGTATTTTAGGAAAGAGTTTCTATCGCTACCTCATCTACATAGAGTAGAAAAACACATTCCCAATGTAGATGAAAAATCGGCTGCTAAGCGTATCAATATGTTTCTACGGTGGATGGTACGAAAAGACGACCTATCGGTAGATTTTGGGCTGTGGAAAAAGATTCCAGCATCTGCCCTAATGCTCCCGCTCGATGTGCATTCGGGCAATATCAGCAGGCAACTCGGGCTACTGAAGTCCGATAAAAACGACTGGGCTGCTGTATGCGAAGTAACCAATCGCCTACGGGAATTAGACCCAGAAGACCCGGTAAAATACGATTTTGCTCTGTTTGGTGCAGGTGTCTTTGCCGACCGCGACATTTAAATCTACTACTCGTTTAATTGATTTAATATATCTATTTTGCCTACATCTACTACCTTTACATCAGTCGACTTGTAGGCTTTTATTTTGTATTTATCGCAAGAGGATATATAAAAATCTGTTATCGAAAACGGCATTTTCCAACCATCCATAATAGAGAAAATCTTAGGAGAAATAATATGAATACCATTAAAAGCCAGCCCATTACACTTCTCTAAACATAAGGGGTCAAAAGGTGTGCGTACCTCGCCAGTAGTTTGATTTCGCCACCCTACCATATAGCCTGCCTCGTCGAATAGCAAGCAACGACTCGACTTCCTATCGCTTACAAAAAGCGTAGATAGAGCCTCCTCCTCGTGCGACTCATAAAATTCCCTAAGGTCGAGGTCGGTCTGAATATCTACATTGTAGGCTAAAAATGGTTTCTCACCCAGCCACTCCTTAGCAGCATACAGACCTCCACCTGTATCTAAAAGTTTATCTCGCTCGTGCGATAAAATTATCTCTACATCAAACGCCCTACTTTCTACAAACTCCTCTATCTGCTCTGCAAAGTGATGTGTATTTATTACAATCCTTTGAAATCCAGCCTTTTGTATTTTTTCAATAGCAATTTCGAGTAGTGTCTGACCCTTTATCTCTACCAACGCCTTAGGTTTATTTAGAGTAATAGGTTGCAGGCGAGTACCAAGCCCTGCCGCAAATATAAAAGCCGTCTTTTTATCGCAACTCATTGTGTTTAAGTGTTATATCAATATCATATTTTTCCAAATACTTGGCTAATTGTTCAGCACAATACACAGAACGGTGCTGCCCGCCCGTACAGCCAAAGAAGACACACAGATGACGAAAATCTCGCCTATGAAACACATCTAAATGCCTATCGACCAACGAATAGACATCGTTAAGAAACTCTTTGACTTCGCTATTTTCCTCTAAAAACTTCTGCACTGCATAGTCTCTCCCTGTCTGTTTTTTATACTCTTCGTAGCGTCCCGGATTGTGGATAGCCCTACAGTCGAAGACAAAACCACCGCCGTTGGTCGATTCATCTTTAGGAACACCTTTTTTATACGAGAAACTCTCTATCTGGACCGTAAGTCGCTCAAACTCTTTTTCGCAAAAGAAAAGGTGGTATAACTCACTATCGTTTATCAACCTGCTCAATATGGGGAACTTCTCCAATACCGCTACTCTACGCAAACTACTCAAAGCCAAAGGAATTGACTCTATAAAATGGCGTTTCTTCTCTATAAGTCCGCGGAAACCGTATGCTCCCAAGACTTGAAGCAGGCGAAACAGCACAAAATACTGTAATTCGTCTTTGAACCTCTCTCTATCCAAATCTGACACATACCGCTCTGCAGAGTCTAAATAAACCTCTATCAATTCCTGTCTTAGAGAGTTGGGTAATTGAGCCTTAGCCTGCCATAGCAAAGATACCAAATCATAGTGCATAAAGCCCTCTCGCCCTCCCTGAAAGTCGATAAAATATGGCTTGCCCGAAGCAATCATTATATTGCGACTCTGAAAATCTCTATATGTGAAAACTTCCGGAGTATAAGTTCTATGTATAAGGCGTAGCAGACGGAGAAGGTCTCTATCCAGTCCTACCTCGTCGAAGTCTTTTAGAGTAGGCTTTAGGAAACAATACTTGAAATAGTTGAGGTCGAAAAGTATGCTTTGCCTATCAAAACGCTTTTTAGGATAGCATTTAGAGAAATCGAGGCTACGCCCTACCTTGAATTGTATATCAGGCAAAAGCCTCACTACCTCTGCCATAAGCATTTTAGTCTGAGGGGAAAGACTCTCTCTCTCCTTTTGCAAAATATCAAATAGCGACTTTTCGCCCAAATCGCTCTGCAGGTAGCAATAAAAATCATCAGAAACAGCTAATATCTTAGGCGAAGGTAATCCTTGTCTCTGAAACTCGCGAGAAATATCTATAAAAGCACGATTTTCTCTGATGTCTCGTCCGTAGACACCTATAAGCGTCTCTCCAGTTTGTTCATAAATCCTAAAATACTCACGGTTGCTACCAGCCTGCGGAATTCTGCATATACGCGGAGACACACCGCTTGGTGCATAAACTTTATATAGCGATAGAACTTTCTCTTCAGACATATTATCCATAAACATTCGATATTTTTAGCAAAATTAGAAAAAACATAGAAAATCATATACGAAGAAATCCGTTTCTATTTCATAAAAAATTATTAACTTTGCATCTGTTTCTTCTTGTTCAAAACAGATGTCTAAAATTCATAGGTTCGGATTGTTATCAGTCATAGGGATTAAACAGTATAGTTTTCTGCCTAAATAGGCATAGTACAATAATCTTTTAAGTGTCTTTTTGAGTACATTTATAAGATTATTTTTTTGTTCAAAAGAGAAAAGTAGTTTCGGATAAATTTTTTAATCATAATATATTAACAAATGAACAATTCATTTTTTCGCAGATTTGCACCAAAAGAGGTAAAATTCTTTCCTTTGCTTTTAGCATTAGCAGAGGTATCTAACAAATCAGCCGAAAGGCTCGTGGCTTGTATCGAAAAAAACGACGCTTCTATCCTTCAATCTATCAAGGATTTAGAACACGAAGGAGACCGTATCATCGCTAAAATATACGATGAACTAAACGCCACTTTCATTACGCCTTTCGACCGCGAGGATATAAACGCTTTAGCCAATAGGCTCGACGATGTTACAGACCAGATTTATGGTTGTGCCAAACGCATTACATTCTATCGTCCGAAATCGCTTCCTATGGCAGCCAATCAGATTGCCGATATGACAAACGAGGCTACTAAGTTTATGGTAGAGGCAGTAGATGGATTGTCAAACATCAAAAGCCAGTCTAACAAGATACAGAAAATCTGCGACCGTCTCCACGATATAGAGAGCGATGCCGACGAAGTTTTTCAAAACTATACTATCGAGCTTTTCGAGAAAAACACTGATGCTATAGAGGTAATCAAACTGAAAGAGATTATGAATGTACTCGAAGGCATTACCGACGAGATAGACCATGTAGGAAAAATTATAAAAACCATAATAGTAAAATACGCCTAATCCGAGATGACACTACTCTTTGTAATCATTATTTTGGCTTTAGTATTCGACTTTATCAATGGATTTCACGACTCTGCAAACTCTATTGCTACTGTAGTATCTACCAAAGTACTTACGCCTCTACAAGCGGTAATATGGGCAGCAGGGTTCAATTTCGTAGCGTTCTTTATAGCCAAATACATTATAGGTTCGTTTGGCATAGCAGATACGGTAGCAAAGACCGTAATACCAGAGTTTGTAACTCTACCGATAGTGCTTGCAGGACTCGTAGCGGCTATTATCTGGAACCTCTTTACTTGGTGGTTTGGTATCCCATCGTCGTCGTCTCATACGCTTATAGGCGGATTTGCAGGGGCAGCAATTGCAGCAGTGGGATTCAACGCTATCCATTCTAGCACTATACTACTGATTATCGCATTTATATTTTTGGCTCCTCTTATAGGTATGGCTATGGGTATTCTGATAAACATTATCATACTATATTGCGCTAAAAATACTAAGCCAAACAAGGCGAACATTATGTTTAAGAAGTTGCAACTCGTATCCTCTGCCCTACTAAGCATAGGTCACGGACTAAACGACTCGCAAAAGGTAATGGGTATCATAGCTACTACGCTTATAGCCTTCAATGCACAGAATCCTAACCTACCTCATTGGCTACAACTCGATAGTATCGACAATATCCACGACTGGGTACCGTTTAGCTGCTTCGCAGTAATAGGTCTGGGAACTCTTATGGGTGGCTGGAAGATTATCAAGACTATGGGTAATAACATTACAAAGATACAACCTCTCGAAGGTTTCGGAGCGCAGACAGCAAGTGCCTTGACTCTTTTCCTTACCGAGGTATTCCATGTGCCTGTATCTACTACTCATACTATCACAGGCTCTATCATCGGCGTAGGTGCTACAAAACGCCTATCGGCTGTCCGCTGGGGAGTTACCAAAAGCCTACTTACGGCTTGGATACTTACTATCCCTGTTAGTGCTGTGCTTGCTATGATAATATACAAGACAATAGCCCTAATGGGTATAGCCTAATTTTCTAAAAAAAACATTCTTCTAAAAAAGTAAATGAATAGAATACTAAAAAAGATAGAATACTCCTCTGTAGTAACAGGCTTCTGGATAGAGGCCGCAGAGATAGCCCAAGCCTGCCGTGCTGGGCATTTTGTAATAGTCCGTACAGGCAAGAAAGGCGAACGAATCCCGCTTACTATAGCCGATTCTGACAAAGAGGAGGGTAAGATACTTATCATTGTACAGAAAATCGGCGATTCTACTCGTAAAATATGTTCGCTCAGCGAGGGAGACTACCTTACAGATGTAGTAGGACCGCTTGGCAAACATACCGATATAAAGAATTTTGGCACAGTAGTTTGTGCCTGTGGAGGCGTAGGCGCTGCTCCAAGTCTGCCTATAGCAAAGGCGCTTAAAGCTGCTGGCAATAGGGTAATAGTAATCCTTGCCGCTCGTATGAAAGAGTTGATACTGCTCGAACCAGAGTTTAGAGCCTTTGCCGACGAGGTACTTGTATATACCGACGACGGCTCGTATGGCGAAAAAGGATTAGTTACAGAGGGCGTAGAGAGAGTTATCAATAGGGAAAAAGTAGATAGAGTAGAGGCTATAGGCCCAGCTGTAATGATGAAGTTCGTATCGCTCCTTACGAAAAAATACAACATTCCTACAGAAGTATCGCTCAATACCATTATGGTGGACGGCACAGGTATGTGTGGCGCTTGCCGAGTAACGGTAGGCGGACAGACCAAATTTGTCTGTGTAGACGGACCCGAATTTGACGCTCACGAGGTAGATTTCGATGAGATGATACAGAGACTCAATTATAAGGAGTAACACTCCGTTTTTTATCAACTCAATAAAAAACACATTTTTATGAAGAGACTACTATATATTTTCGTAGCAATAATAGCCCTAAGTTCTTGCCAAGGCAGTAGTACCCCTACAGGCGAAGAACCTGCCGTACCAAACATCAAAACCTATACGGTAAGTAGCGTAAGTTTCGATATGGTACAGATACCTGCAGGAGAGTTCTCTATGGGGGCGAGCCAAGGCGATTTATTGGCAGTAGAGGCAGACGAAAAGCCCGTGCATAGAGTTACCCTAAGCCAATTCTCTATAGGAAAATACGAGGTAACTCAAGCCTTGTGGAAGGCTGTTATGGGTAAAAATCCAAGTTACTTCCGTGGAGACAACCTCCCTGTAGAGCAGGTAAGTTGGGACGACTGCCAAGAGTTTATAGCCAAACTAAATACTCTGACGGGACAGAGATTTCGCCTACCTACAGAGGCTGAATGGGAATATGCCTGCCGTGCCTCTACAGAGACTTCGCTCTACAGCGGGCAGAATTTAGAGATAATAGATAAAAACAACGCTCCGCTACTCGACGAGATAGCTTGGTATTCAGGCAACTGCGGACAAAACTATACCGCCGAGGCAGGCTGCGATATGCAAAACGCCTACAACATATCCAGCTGGGCTGGTATGCAGTATCCCGACGCCGTAGGGGGAACTCACGCCGTAGGGGGCAAAAAGCCAAACGCTTTCGGGCTATACGATATGCTCGGCAATGTGCTGGAGTGGTGCCATGATTTAGACGGAGCCTACACACAAGAGCCTCAGACAGACCCTAAGGGACCAGCGGAGGGCAGTTTCCGTATCAAAAGAGGGGGAAGCTGGCTCGATACTCCTAAGGCTTGTCGCTCCTCTTATAGAATGGTAGGGCTACCCAATACAAACTACAAAGACCTCGGGCTAAGGCTCGCTATGTAAAAAATTTTACAAAAAATCATTTGACAATAAAAAATTTATTGTATATTTGCAGGGTGGTAATATAATACACACAAAATTGTAATACAAACATTATTATTTTTTATTTATAAACTAATTAACTTTTCTTTGTATGAAAAAATTATTGAATTTGACAATGCTATTTGCAGCATTAACATTAGGATTATTTTCTTGCGAGAATAAACCAGCAGACCCAAGTAACGACCCTGTAACACCTCCACCTCCACCAGAGAATAAAGTAGTAGAGGAATTAGATTTGAATAATGCTTATTTCTATAAATCTTACAACTCTAATGACTGTAGCTTCTTTACAAAAGGCTCTGTTGCCAACGGTGAGATAGTAAACCACGAAGCAATGTACTATTCATTCTCTATTTTACTAGACAACCCAGGTGCTACTCTACCAAACGGCACTTATACAGAGGATGATTTGGATATGAAGTATAGCTGGCTTGCTAATGTAGATGATGTTGCATCTCAAAATCAGAATGCATATTTATCAATCGAAAAAGCAACAATAACAGTAGAGAGCGGTAAATTCAACGCTGTTATCAACGCAAGCAACGGCGAAACATACGATATCACTTATACAGGAGAATTGACATTCAAAGATGGTGATGCAGAGATGGAAGCACAAGCATTCGAGTTGGAGGAGACAACTCCTACTACAATAAATATGACTGCTACTAAATGTACAGCTGGATATGGTGATTATGCTGACCTTGGCGTTCGTGCATTATCTGTAACATTAGAAGACGATACAAAAACAGCAAACTTATATGTTTTCTTCCCAGTAGGTAGCGATTCTTATTATGGAACATACACTTTCAAGAAAATGGCAAATGGATACGAAACTGGTGCCGTTTGGGCTTCCGATGGCTTCGACGGTATGTATCTAAATGGAGCATATTTGGCTACAAAAGGAGAGCAAGAGGGATATGTAGACCTTCCTATCTATTTCTTGGTATCAGGCTCTATGACTATTGCTGTTAACAAAGTAACAGTAAATTCTCAATCATATTTCGGTAGCACTGTAACTATCACTTACAACGGTGCGTTCGAGCCACAAGCATTTGAGATGTAATTAGAAAGGACTATCATTTGTAAAATAAAGAGGGTGTAGCTATAAAGTTACGCTCTCTTTTCTTTGTGGTTATATACACTTCGCTCTTTATTTTGTACCTTTGCACCTCCGAAGAAAAAACAAAATCATATAAAAATGAAAAAGACGCTACGCCGAAATGCTTGGCTTTTCTCTTTTACCTTCTGCCTCGTATGGCTACCCTACATTCTGATGTTGCAAGCCGTAAGCCTCCATACAGAGAAATGCCTGATATGGAACGGAGTATTCTGGGCTATAGCCTCGCTCCTTATGCTACCTACTAAGGGCTGGGGGAGGCGTCTCTCTTCTATATTTTTACTTCTACTATGGATTATACCCACAGGGATTACACTCGGCTACTACGCTATAGACGATACTATAATGCATACTACAGACTTCTGGGTAGTATTCGATACAAACGCCTCCGAGGCAAGCGGATTTCTAAGCACAGTACCTCTCAAGAGTTTTCTACTATGTGGCTTTTGGCTACTGGCTACGCTATTTACCCTTATTTTAAGCAATAAAAATGCAGGCACTTATCCTCCTCATACAAAAACTATATGGAGATACTCAGCATATCTGATAGCACCAATAGTAGTAGTATGCTCGTTTATCTACCCATTTCGCCTACTGAACTCTTTGCCAGACTTCAGTCGTAGTATCGGCTCATATATAGAGGTAAATCGTATAAATCTGGAGGTATATGGCAATAGAGAGGCTATAGACAAAGAGGCTTATTGCAAGCTCGACAGCACTATAAAAAAGACCTTTGTAATAGTAATAGGCGAGTCTGCCTCGCGTCTCCACTACGGCTTATATGGCTACCCGCGTAATACTACGCCCCGTTTAGATAGTATCAGAGAAGAACTCTCGGTATTCAAAGATGTTATTTCCCCAGCCGCCCATACAATGGCCGCTATGAAAGACATCCTGACATTCTCTACATACGAATCGCCCGAGCGTGACCGCCACGAAGCAACCCTGATAGAACTACTAAAATCTGCTGGCTACCGCACTATCTGGATAGATATGCAAGGCACAAGAGACTCGGACGAGTATCTGCCCGCTACCTACAGAGTAATAGCCCGTATGTGCGACTACTTCTTAGCTATCAACGAGACTACTCACGACCTGCCGTTGCTCCCCGTATATAGAGAAGAATGCATAGAAGACACCGCCCAAAACAAGGTGATATTTCTACACCTACAAGGTAGCCACATGGGAGCCTATTCCGATAGATACCCCTCGGAGTTTGAGGTGTTTAAGCCTACAGATAAGATTCCTTCAAAATTCTACTCCGAGATGAATAAAAAGGATATAGCCAAAGTAAATGCCTACGACAATTCCATTTACTTCAACGACTTTATACTTTCAGAGATAATCTCTGAGTTGAGAGAGGAGGAGGGGCTATCGGCTTTCTTATACTTCTCCGACCACGGCGAAGAGGTATTCGACTACAGGAACTACTCTGGTCGGTCGCTGGAGAAAGGGAGCGTAGCGTTGTGTCAAGTGCCTTTCATACTATGGCGAAACGATAAGCATATAGAGCAAGTACCGCTATCTATAGACGAGTATCGACCCTACTGTACAGACGATGTAATACACGCTATACTCGAACTTTCAGGCGTAGAATACAACGCTAAGGATAGCACTCGTAGCATATTCAACGCAGCCTTCCGCCCTAAAAAGCGTATGATGCAGGGCTACGAATATAGTAGCCTTATAGGAGCAGAAAAAATAAATTAGCGGAAATCAGACTTATCTATAAGTTTTATAATAGACTCTCTATCCTCAGGATCTAACCACAGGATAGAAGAGTCTTTAGCAAACCACGACAGTTGCTTTTTAGCGTAGTGGCGAGTATTTCGCTTGATGAGTCTAATAGCCTCTTCTAAATCGTAGTCGCCGTCGAAGTATCCGAATAGTTCTTTGTAGCCCACGGTATTCAGAGAATTGAGCCTGCGATACTTTACGAGGCTTCTGGCCTCCTCTATCAGCCCCTCGGCTACCATCTTATCTACCCTAAGATTGATATTGTCATACAACTCCTCTTTCGGACGGCGAAGTCCTATTTTTACTATACGGAAGCTCCGTTTCTTCTGGGTATTAGTACGAAGTTCGGAAAATGGTCTGCCTGCCTGCAAAGATACCTCTATGGCGTGGAGCATTCGCTTTACATTACGCAAATCTACCTCGCGGTAATGCTGAGGGTCGAGTAGCCGTAGGCGGCGGCGAACTTCCTCTATGCCCTGCTCCTCGTAGATATTTCTTACACTCTGGCGTATCTCAGGGTCTATAGAGGGTATATCGTCGATACCACGGCATACAGCATCTATATAGAGCATAGAGCCGCCGACCATAAGGGCGTTGCCGTAGCGAGCTATCTCCGCCTCTATAATGGGGATAGCATCTAACTCAAACTGCCCTGCACTATAATGCTCCTCTACCGAGAGTGTAGCGATAAAGTGGTGGTTGACAGCAGAAAGTTGCACCTCAGAGGGGCGGGCTACTCCGATATTCATCTGGCGAAAAATCTGACGAGAATCGCACGACACGATAGAGCAACCAAGCCTCTGGGCTATGGATATACTAAGGTCTGTTTTGCCTACTCCTGTAGGTCCGAGCAATACAAAAAGGGTGTTTTCTGCCATTATCTGCCCAATACTTTTTCGTAGATTCGTTTTAGCTTCTGTCCTGCATACTCCCAACGAATCTCGGATATTTCCTTCAGCCCATTATCATGCAGAGAGTTGTACATAGCAGGATATTTTACTATAGAGCAGATATAGTCTGCCATAGTAAGCGTATCCCAATAGTCTGCCTTCAGAGCGTGGCGAAGTATCTCGGCACACCCGCTTTGAAAACTTATAATACTTGGGGTGCCACACTGCATAGCCTCCAAAGGAGATATACCAAAAGGCTCACTTACCGAAGGCATTATATATACATCGCTCTGCGAAAGCATTTCATAGACAGCATCGCCCTTTAGGAAGCCTGTAAAATGGAATTTATCTGATATACCTTTTTCGGCTACAAGCGCTATCATCTCCTCCATCATATCGCCACTACCAGCCATAACGAACCTCACATTATCTACTCTCGATAGCACTATAGAGGCTACCTCTACGAAATATTCAGGTCCCTTCTGCATAGTAATCCTACCCAGAAAAGTGATAACTTTAGTATCAAGGTCTTTTCGTTGAGTTTTTGGCTTAAAGTGGAGAGGCTCTACAGCATTGTGGAGCGTAGTAATTTTATCGGGGGATATATGATACTTGTCTATTATAGTCTGTTTGGTAAGGTCGCTTACTGCGATAATATGGTCAGCCTCATCCATTCCCTGCTTCTCAATACGATATACCTCTGGATTTACATTGCCTCGACTACGGTCATAGTCGGTAGCATGCACATGTATTACTAAAGGCTTACCAGATATTTTTTTAGCAAAAATTCCTGCAGGGTATGTAAGCCAGTCGTGAGAATGAATTATATCAAACTCTGTACTATGGGCTATTACGCTGGCTACAGCTTCGTAGTTGTATATCTCTTCGTGGAGATTCTGAGGATACACACCCGAAAACTCTACTCGCCCTAATAGGTCGGTGCCTATTCGGCTGAAGTCGTAGCGTATGCCTTGCCTGAATATAAAGTATTCGTCGGCTTGCCGAGTATGCTGTAGTGCATAGTCGTAGGAAATATCACGCCACACTATCGGCACAGTATTGGCTCCTATAATACGAAGAAAACTCTGGTCTTCGTCTCCATACGATTTAGGGATTACAAAAGAGATATCCATATCACCCTGAGCTGCAAGCCCGCGAGTAAGTCCGTAGCTTGCTGTACCAAGCCCTCCTAAAATCCGTGGTGGAAACTCCCAACCAAACATCAATACTTTCATACTCCCTATTCTATAAAAAGATTACACTCCTACAAAGTTATAAATTTATTTTTTAATATAAGTAGATACAAAAACAAAAGGGAAGAAAATTTCCTCCCTTTATGTCTTTAGATATTATCGTTTGCAGACTATTTTACTACAAACTGCTGAGTCTCTACTGTACCCTCTCTCTGATAGATAAGGAAATATACGCCTGATGATACATTATTTAGCGAAACCTCGAAGTTACTTGCTGCAACCTCTTGGCTATAAACAACAGCACCGCGTACATCTGTTATAGTAACCATACCCTCTTGGCGTCCAGCAAGGGATACAGAGAATTGTCCGTCATTTACAGTAGGATAGATTACAATACCGTTTGCTTTATCGCCCTCTACCTCTGCCACGCTTGTAGCTTGTAGAGTAGTAAAAGATAGAGTATCTACATTACCCCATTCGCCTACACCGTTTTGACCTACAGCCACTCCTGTGTATTTAGTGTTAGGGTCTAAATCATTCCAAGTCCAGTCGTCTGTCTCAAACAGCATATATGTTTGAGGCTGACCTTTAATAATAGACACAACAGAATCAAATCCAATAGAATCAAATAATTGCGTTTCAACTATTCCGTCGAAGAAAGAGACTGTATTTGAGTCGGGCGTAACAACCATACGAACAGAATTTTCTGTAATTTCAGAAAAGGCTATAGATAGATTTGACACACCTGTAATAGAAGCGTCTGGCATAGGAGTTACCATAGCAGTATCCGAAGGATAGATAACAGCCCCAGAGGCATCTACAGATACAGCATACACTACATACTCTGTATTTGGTGTCATCTGAGTCCAAGTATATGTAGTGTCGCCCGGACATCTGATACCCCAAGGAGACCACATTACAGGAGTAGCTATAATCTCTTCTATAGAAACACCAAACATAGACTCATACTGGTCTATCTCTGACTGCGTACCTGCAAAGATATAATATGCTGCTACACTATCGCTATTTACAGTAAATGTGTAGGTAAAAGTTGAGGCTGTAGTTTCATCAAGAGTCAGAGTTACCTTATTCTGTGTAGCCTCTTGTGCTTGCAAAGAACCAAACACCAATGTTAGTGCCATAAGGCACAATAAATTCTTTAATGTTGTAAACTTTTTCATTTTAATAATTGTGTTTTTATTAGTACTAATAATTAGGTTAGGCAAAAATAGTTCTTTTCTTTTATATACAAAAAATTATATGATTTTTTATGTATTATGAAAATTATTTAACAGAGTTCGCATATAAAAACAACACATACAATAAAGTCGCTATTTTTTAGTAACTTTGCAAGTCATCTTTTCTTCATGAGCAACTCATTATATGGAGAGTTTTTGATAGACTGATATTTTTTCAAAAAAAAATAGATCTATATGCAATACGATAAAATACTTGTACTCGACTTTGGAAGCCAATATAATCAACTAATAGCCAGACGCATTCGCGAGTTTGGAGTCTTTTCGGAACTTATGCCTCATACTATTACAGCAGAAGAGATTTCTCGCATACCCGATGTAAAAGGCATAGTATTCTCTGGCGGACCAAAAAGCATTTACGCTCCTGATGCCTTCCAGTGTGACGAAAAGATATTCTCTCTCGGATTGCCGATACTCGGTATCTGCTACGGAATGCAATTGACATCAAAACACTTTGGTGGCAATATAGAGCGAGGTGCTACTAAAGAGTATGGCAAAATGGGAGTATCTATACAGCAAGATTGCCTTCTATACAAAGGATTGGACAAACACCAAGAGGTATTTATGAGCCACGGCGACTCGGTGTCTGTACTTCCTGAAGGATTCTCTTTAGCAGCAGTAAGCGATAACGGAATAGCAGCCTCTATATTCAACGAAGAGAAGCAAATATATTGCGTCCAGTTCCATCCAGAGGTACGCCATACTATCCACGGCAACGATATGCTACGCAATTTTGTTTTCGAGATATGCGGTGCTTCTAACAACTGGAGTATGGAGAGCTACATAGATATGCAGATAGAGGGAATACGCCGTAAGGTAGGAGAACAACGAGTACTTTGCGGATTATCAGGCGGAGTAGACTCTACGGTAGTAGCCGTATTGATACATAAGGCTATAGGCAAGCAACTAACCTGTATGTTTATAGACCACGGATTGCTACGCAAAGACGAGGGCGACCAAGTAATGCAGATGTGTGGCGACCTATTTGGAATGAATGTAGTACGCATTGATGCCAAAAATCGCTTCCTCAGCAAACTCTCGGGAGTATCAGACCCAGAGCAGAAGAGAAAAATCATAGGAGGAGAGTTTATCTACTGCTTCGACGAGGAGTCGAAAAAGCTGGGCGACTTCAATTTTTTAGCACAAGGCACTCTTTATACCGATGTCATAGAGAGTGGTACACAAACGGCTCAAACCATCAAGAGCCATCACAATGTAGGCGGATTGCCAAAAGATATGAAGTTCCAACTCGTAGAACCACTTAATAAGCTATTCAAAGACGAGGTTCGTGCTTTAGGAGAAGCATTAGGCATACCATCGCATATAGTGTGGCGACAACCTTTTCCCGGTCCAGGTCTTGCTATTCGCATTATAGGCGATATTACAGAGGAAAAACTCCATATAGTACGCGAAAGCGACTCTATCCTACGCGAAGAGATAGCCAAAGCAGGACTCGACCGCGAGATTTGGCAGTATTTTACCGTACTTACCAACATTCAGAGCGTAGGCGTGATGGGCGATGAAAGAACATACGATTATGCACTCGGTATTCGTGCAGTAACCTCTATTGATGGTATGACAGCCGACTGGGCAAAAATACCTTACGAGACGCTCGACATTATAAGTCGACGCATAGTAAACGAAGTAAAAGGTGTCAATCGCATTATATACGACATAACATCTAAACCACCAGCAACTATAGAGTGGGAGTAATACCGCTTAGTATAAATACCAATAAAAGGAGCGACCTGTAGGCAAGTCGCTCTTTTCGTATCTGATTTAATATAAAATTCGTACCTTTGCAATCCGTTTTATCGAACATTCAACAAAAAACTAATAATTAAAACCCCAAAAATCATTTATGGCTTTTAGCAATAATGTAATGATTGTCCGCCATAGACTTCTGGCCGAGCTAGTAAAGTTATGGAAAGATGGCAAATTGGTAGAGAAGATAGACCGTCTACCTTTAGAGATGTCGCCTAAACATTCAAAACATCAAGGGCGTTGTTGTATTCATAAGGAGCGTGCTGTGTGGAAGTATAAATCGCTACCAATACTTGGCTTCGATATGACAGACGAAAAGGACGAACTAACTCCACTCTCTGAGTATGCTAAAATGGCTTTGGATAGAAAAGAGCCAAATAAGGAGAATCTACTATGTGTAATAGACGAGGCTTGTTCCTCTTGTGTAGACATCAACTACGAAGTAACAAACCTATGTAAAGGCTGTGTAGCTCGTCCATGCTATACAAACTGCCCTAAAGATGCCGTATATTTCAAGAAAAACGGACAAGCCATTATAGACCACGACAAATGTATCAGTTGCGGTATATGCCACAAGAGTTGCCCATACCACGCTATTATCTATATGCCTGTACCTTGCGAAGAGGTTTGTCCTGTAAAGGCTATCAGCAAAGACGAATACGGGGTAGAACATATCGACGAAAGCAAATGTATATACTGTGGAAAATGTATCAACGCTTGTCCTTTTGGTGCTATATTCGAGATTTCTCAGGCATTTGATATTTTAGAGCGTATCCGTAAGGGCGAAGAGATGGTAGCCATATTTGCTCCGTCTATTTTAGGACAATTCAATACTACTATAGAACAAGTGTACGGAGCATGCAAAGCCGTAGGTTTCTCTGATGTAATAGAGGTAGCAGAAGGTGCTATGCATACTATAAGCAACGAGGCTAAAGAGTTGCTGGAGAAAATGGAAGAGGGACAACCATTTATGACAACCTCTTGTTGTCCTTCATACATAGAACTTACAAAGAAACACATCCCAGATATACAGCCATTTGTATCTCATACAGGCTCACCTATGTATTACGCGGCTCGCATTGCTAAGGAGCAACACCCAAATGCCAAAGTGGTTTTCATAGGACCATGTGTAGCAAAACGCAAAGAGGCTCGTAGAGACGAGGCGGTGGATTTTGTACTTACATTTGAGGAGATAGCGTCTATATTTACAGGATTCGGCATAGAACTAAAACAAGCAGACTCATTCTCACCTAAATTTACATCTGTAAGAGAGGCTCACGCCTTCGCTAAAGGTGGCGGAGTAATGGGTGCTGTAAAGTCGTACCTAAAAGAAGACGCTTCGAAAGTGCAGGGTATAGAGATTGCTGACCTCAACAAACGCAATATCGCTCTACTTCGCTCTTTCGGCAAGACTAAAAAGGTAAACGGCAACTTCGTAGAGGTAATGGCTTGTGCAGGAGGTTGTATTACAGGACCTTGTGCTTACAACGACATAGCCTCTGGTAGTCGCCAGTTGGAGAAAGAACTCGCTAAATGTACTAAAACATATTGATTGTAAAAGATATAATAGATAGACTTAAGCAGAAAGGAACTCTTCCTATAGAGGAGTTCCTTGTGCTTTTATCTAACTTCTCGCAGGAAGATTTAGAGTATATTTGCTCTATTTCTCAAAAGATAGCAGAAGAAAATTTCGGAAGAAACATCTATATTCGTGGATTGATAGAGATAAGTAATTATTGCAAAAACGACTGTTTGTATTGTGGCATAAGAGCCAGCAATAAAAATTCCTCTCGCTATCGTCTATCAAAAGAGCAGATAATAAGTTCGTGCGAAATAGGCTACTCTCTGGGGTTCCGTACTTTTGTAATGCAGGGAGGAGAAGACCCTCGCCAAACAGACGATTTTATAGTAGAGTTGATACAAGAGATACGAAAAAGGTACAGCGATGTGGCTATAACACTCTCGCTTGGAGAGAAGCCTGAGGTGTCATATAGGAGATTCTTTGAGGCTGGAGCCAATCGCTATCTACTGCGACACGAGACAAGTTCTATAAGCCACTATTCGAGGTTGCATCCCGAAAAGATGTCACTTTCAAATAGATTAGAATGCCTCAGGAACCTAAAGAAAATCGGGTTTCAGACAGGCACAGGAATAATGGTAGGCTCACCATACCAGACAAACGAAGATATATTAGGTGATATTCGTTTTATAGAAGAGTTGAAGCCACAAATGATAGGACTTGGACCATTTTTACCTCATAAAGACACGCCTTTTAGGGAGTTTGCTGCAGGAAATTTAGAAAAAACGCTACTATTACTTGCTATTTTTCGCATAATGCATCCTAAAGCTCTAATACCTTCTACTACCGCTTTAGCTACGCTTCACCCCGAAGGCAGACTCCGCGGTATTTTAGCAGGCTGTAATGTAGTAATGCCCAACCTATCACCTACAGAAAATCGCTCAAAATACTCGTTATATAACGACAAAGCTGCTTTAGGAGCAGAGTCTGCCGAAGGTCTGCTTTTACTACAAAAGCAACTTGACCAAATTGACTACAAAATTTCATACGAAAGAGGCGACTTTGAAGGATAGGTTTTTGCCAAATAAAAAAAAAGTATTACATTTGCAGTCCAAACAAATGCTTGCCTTGTAGTGTAATGGTAGCACATCAGTTTCTGGCACTGCTTGTTCGGGTTCGAGTCCTGACAAGGCAACAAAAAAGAGTTATTCAAGTATTTTGAACAACTCTTTTTCTCTATTTTACATAGAGAATCAAAGCGTTGATTCTAACCTATTTAGTATCTCTTGATACGCTTCTGATACTTTGCCCAAATCCTTTCTAAACCTATCACGGTCGAGACTCTCGAGCGTCTTAGTATCCCAAAGTCGAGTAGTATCTGGAGAAATCTCATCGGCTAAAACTAAAGTATCGTCCGATGTCCGCCCAAACTCAAACTTTACATCTACTAATGTAACTCCTATTTCTGAGAAAATGCGAGTCAGTACAGTATTTAGCGAAACTACTATATTGTGTATCTCGGCTAACTCTTCGTATGTACTAAGCCCAAGAGCTACAGCGTGGTGTTCGTTGATAATAGGGTCTGATAGGTCGTCATTCTTATATGTAATCTCATAGACTGGCGTTAGGAGTTTTTCTCCTACCTTAAGACCCAGACGCTTAGCCATAGAGCCTGCTGCTATATTGCGAGCTATAAACTCAAGGCGTATAAGTTTATCTTTTTTCAGACAAAGCTGGTCACGGTCATTTAGAAGTTTTAGAAAATGAGTGCGAAAACCCTCTTTTTCAAGTTTTTGATATATAATAGCTGATATTTTATTGTTGAATACGCCTTTATTATCTATTTGAGCCCTCTTTATCCCATTATAAGCCAGAGCGTCATCTTTATAGTGGATTACTATATATTTAGGGTCGTCTGTAGCAAAAACTTGCTTTGTCTTACCCGTATAAATCAATTCTCCTTGAGTCTCCATATATTTATCTCTCCCTATTTTTCAGATAGTTTACTGCATTGAGGAAAATATCTTGTCTTTTATTACCGTGGATGTTTTTCATCAAATTTTCCTCGAAACGCTCCGAATGCCCCATTTTACCTAATATCTGACCATTCTCCGATATCAGCCCTTCTATAGCAAACATAGATCCATTAGGATTGAAAGGCTCCTGCATAGTAATCTCTCCCTGAGGGTCGACATACTGAAAAGCCACCTGATTTTTTCTAAACAACTCTGAAGCCATCTCTTCCGAGATAACGATTTTTCCTTCGCCGTGCGACATTGCTACAGAATGTACCTCGCCGAGCGAAAATCCCGAAAGCCAAGGGGAACTAATAGAACTAACCCTCGTCTGTGCAATGAGCGAAATATGGCGATTTATATCGTTTCTAAAAAGCGTTGGCGAATCCTCTGTAAGGCATCCTAACCTACCGTATGGTAGCAATCCAGACTTTATTAGAGCTTGGAAACCATTACAGATACCAAGTATCAATCCACCTCTATCTATCAAGGCATGAATTTTTTCGGCTATCTTAGGTTGGTTCAATACATTCGCTATAAATTTACCACTTCCGTCTGGTTCGTCTCCTGAGGAGAATCCTCCAGAGAGTACGAATATATCACACATCGATATTTTCTCTGCCATCTCCTCTATAGAGGAAAAAATATCTTGGCTTGTAAGATTACGAAATACCGAAGTTATCACCTCGGATCCAGCTACGCGGAATGCTTTTGCTGTATCATAATCGCAATTTGTACCTGTAAAAACAGGTAGATATGCGATAGGAGTCTTGATATGATTTTCTTGCATTTTGTGAAAAAATCTTTTTTGAAAAAGAGTTAGCAAAGTTAGTAAAAAGTAGAGATACTATCAAATTTTCTTTATTCCGAATACTATAGAGTAGAGTATAGGTAACAATACAAGAGTAATAATAGTACCTACTAAAAGTCCGCTTATAATAACTACAGCCAGAGGTCCGTACATAGGGTCAGGCAATAGAGGAATCACTCCAAGTATAGTAGCTGAAGATGTCATAGATATAGCCCGAAGTCTCGATATTGTAGCGTCTATAACGGCTTGATAAGGCAATTTTCCATATCCTCTCTGTAGGTCTATCTCGTCTATCAATACTACAGAATTTCTAATTAACATTCCTGCTAATCCAATAGTACCTACTATCGCCACAAAAGAATAGGGCTGAGAGAATATCAATAAAGCAGGAACAATACCTATAAAAGCCACAGGAACACAAAGAATTACAATAAATGTTCTCTTCCAATCATTGAATAAAAGTATCAATAGAAATACTATTATAATCGCCGTCAAAGGTAATAAACCTATGATATTTTTCAAAGCTACATTCATAAGGTGTTTTTCACCTACCCATTCCATAGTATATCCTTCGGGCAAATGGATTTGTTCTATTTTATCCTTTAGTTTATTGACTACTGTAGCAGGAGCCTCACTTGCTTTAGCATCACATTGTGCTTGTATTACTCGCTTAAAGTTCGACCTCTGGATAGCAGACTCCTCCCATTCGAGATTGATACCTCCGGCTACCTGACTTATCGGCACCGGCGATATGATTTTTTTCTGCACCTCACTCTCTGTTTGACTACCTATGGCGAGATTTTGTATATCCTGCTTGTTTATAGACCTAAAATTTGGCAAAACATTCCATACAGGTAAATTATTTAGGTCTTTTACCAAAGAGCCGTCTTTATTGCGTATCTTTAGCGATATAGGCATACTACTACCGTCGTCGTTGTAGAGGTATCCGATAGGCATACCGTCAGTAGCAGCCATAAGTGTATAAGAAATATCGGAACGAGTAGTTCCTATTTTAGTAGCAGCCTGCTCAGCATACTTAGTAGTAAGCACCTTTGTAGGCGGAGTAACGCTCGATGATATAGTATAAGGATTGACCAAACTGCACTCACGCATTATATCCTCAGCCTGCTTCTCGAGCAAACGAAGAGTATCCATATTTTCACCCGAGAATTGTACCTCTACATTGTGAGAAGTCATAACAGATAGGCTATAGAGCCTAAAACGGGAATATGCCTCTGGATAGTTTTCGTAGAAATACTTCTCTATCTGTGGACGAAGTTTCTGCATAGTAGAGAAATCTTCAAAATCGATGATAAATTCAGCATAGTTATCACCCACCTGATTCACTGCACGCACAAGGCAATAACGCATAGGAGTCATACCATGAGTAGAAGTTACATTTTTTACTCCTTCGATTTTCATCAAATCTTCGGTAATCTTCTTCATATCTGATATAGTTTTATCTATACTTGTCTCCTTAGGTAGAGTATATTCTACATAGGCTTGATTATATAGAAAATCAGGGAAAAATGTCTGTTTTACAAACATAAATCCTAATCCAGCCAAAGCCATAAGCAGTAGAGTACAAAGTATTGTAGCCAACCTATGAACCATAAGGATATTAAGGAGTTTTCTAAGATAGATAAATAATTTTCCTGCAAAAGGCTCTTCTTTTTTGTGTCGATATGCTTTAAGGTCAAATATAGAGGCTGCAAACACAGGCACTTGCGTAAGCGAAACAAACCACGATGTAGCCAAAGCTATGCAGAGAACTATAAAAAGGTCGCCAATATACGCAGAAGCAGTATCTTTAGAAAGATATACTGGAAGAAAACATACGATAGTAATGGTAGTGCCTATAAGCAGAGGTTTGGCTGTCTTACGAGGAGCCTCAAGCAGAGAATACTTCAGGCTTCTCCCCTGTTGTAGAGAATACAAAATACTATCTATCACGACAATAGAGTCATCTACCAGCATTCCTAAAGCCAATATCAATGCTCCCAGAGAAATTCTTTGCAATGTTCCGTCCATTGCCTGAAGCAGAGGAAATACTGTAGCTACAATTATTATCAGCGAACCACATACTATCAGCCCACTACGGAAGTTCATTGCGAGCATAAGCACTGCAATTACTATAATTACTGCCAATACCAGATCTCTCATAAACTTACCGATAGCCGAAGTTACCTTATCAGGCTGAAAAAATACCTTCTCTATCTCTATACCGAGAGGAATAGAGGGCATAATCTCATCCATTTTTTCATCTACTCTACTCCCAACATCTATTACATTGACATCGCTTTGCATCGATATGCCGAAAATAATTGCTGGCTTACCGTTGTAGAGTGCCGTAAAGCGAGGAGGATATTGTGGTTGTGTAGTAATTTTAGCAATATCTGAAAGTTTGAATTGGTCATTTTCATAACCACTGATAAGCAAATTTTTAAGGTCGTCTACAGAGGCAAACTTACCATCTATAGACAACCGAATAGTATTATCTCCCTGCTGATATGCTCCAGCATAAACGGGTTGTGAGTGGGAATTGATAGCCGTCAATATCTGCACTGGATAGATACCAAGTTGACTCATTTTTTCAGCAGAGAGTTCTATACTTACATTTGTCTGTTGATATCCAAACATATTGACACGACTCACTCCCTCTACATTTATCATCTCGTGTTTTATCCTCGATGCATATTTATTTAGCTCATCATAGTCGAAACCATCGCCAGTAATAGCATAGAGCATTCCATAAACATCGCTGAAATCGTCTATTACCATTGGTTTCTGTGCTCCCGAAGGTAAGCTCGGGGCTATATCAGAGATTTTTTTTCGCAAAATATCCCAATACTGTATTATCTCATCATTTGGCACAGAAAACTGTAACATCACGCTTATCTGAGACATATTTGCCACTGAGGTAGAATTTATGTCGGAGACATTAGGCATTGTGCGTATTTCGTTTTCTAAGACCGTAGTAACATACTTCTCTACCTCTTCTGCCGAAGCTCCGGGATATACTGTTACTACCATAGCCTGAATAATGGCTATCTCTGGGTCTTCGAGTTTGCTTATCTTGAAAAACGAATATACTCCGCCTATAATAATAGATATTATCAAGGCATAAAATATGGTTTTGTGCTTATATGCAAGTTCTGGTAAATGCATTTTCTTCCTTATTCAAAAACAGAGCAAAGGTACAAAAATAAATTTGTCATCTAATCATTATTTAGAGAGTATTCCGTCAAAAAGTTTTAACTTTGCAACACATTTCAAAAACAATAATTTTCAACCATCAAAAATCTTACAAATAGCAATGAATAATTTAGGAGAGATGACCAAAGCTGCCGACAACATCAGGATTTTGGCAGCATCTATGGTAGAGCATGCTAAGTCTGGCCACCCCGGAGGTGCTATGGGCGGAGCAGACTTTATAAATGTGCTTTACTCTGAATTTTTGGAATACGACCCAAAAGATCCAGAATGGGAACACCGCGATAGGTTTTTCCTCGACCCCGGACACATGTCTCCTATGCTATATGCTACGCTGGCTTGTACTGGGAAATATACTATGGACGACCTCCGTCAGTTTCGTCAATGGGGAAGCCCTACTCCAGGACACCCAGAACTTGACCTAAAACACGGAGTAGAAAACACCTCTGGTCCGCTCGGACAAGGACACGCATACGCTGTTGGAGCAGCTATTGCAGAGAAGTTTCTCCAAGCAAAGTTTGGGGAAAGAAACATCTCTCACACTATCTATGCCTATATCTCTGACGGAGGTATTCAAGAGGAGATTTCACAAGGAGCAGGCCGTACTGCTGGACATCTAGGGCTGAATAACCTTATTATGTTTTATGACTCAAATGACATACAACTCTCTACTGCCGTAAGTGATGTTACTACAGAAGATGTACGCAAAAAATACGAGGCTTGGGGCTGGAAAGTACTTGAGATAAACGGCAACGACACCGAAGAAATACGACACGCACTTCGTGAAGCAAAAGGAGAGGCTCATAAACCAACTCTTATAATCGGCAAAACCATTATGGGTAAGGGTGCTAAAAAAGCGGATAATTCATCATACGAGAATTCTTGCGACACACACGGAGCGCCTCTCGGCGGGGACGCATACAAAAACACTATCAAAAATCTTGGTGGAGATATAGATAATCCTTTCGTATTATTTGAAGAGACAAAAAACATATATGCTCGACGAGAGAAAGAGTTGATAGATATTGTAGAGAAAAAGAAAATTCTTTTCGCGGAATGGAGGAAAAACAATCCAGAGTTAGCTGCTAAATTCGACAAATTTTTCTCAGAGAAGTCTCCAAAAATAGACTGGACAAAAATCGTTCAGAAGCCTAATCAGGCTACAAGAGCAGCCTCTGCCACCGTGCTTGGCGAATTGGCTTCGCAGGTAGAAAATATGATTGTGTCATCAGCCGACCTCTCAAACTCAGATAAGACAGACGGTTTCCTTAAAAAAACTAAGGCAATGCGTAGAGACGACTTCAGCGGAGCATTCTTACAATCTGGCGTATCAGAGCTTACAATGGCGTGCCTTATGATAGGAGCCACACTCCACGGCGGTGTGATAGGTGCTTGTGCTACATTCTTCGTATTCTCAGACTATATGAAGCCCGCTATGCGTATGGCTTCTCTTATGGAGCTTCCTGTAAAGTTTATTTTTACACACGATGCCTTCCGTGTAGGAGAAGATGGACCTACACACGAGCCTGTAGAACAAGAGGCTCAAGTGCGTCTTTTAGAAAAACTAAAAAACCACTCTGGCAAAAACTCAATGCTTGTACTTCGCCCTGCAGATGTAGAGGAGACTACTTTAGCTTGGCGTATGGCAATGGAAAATACAGATACTCCAACTACACTTATACTTTCTCGCCAAAATATCAACGACCTAAAAACTACAGAGCGACTTGTAGATAGAGGAGCCTACATAGTATCGTCTGACGAAAATCCACAAATAGTACTTCTGGCAAGTGGCTCGGAGGTATCTACGCTAAGCGATACTGCCGATTTGCTTCGTAAGGACAATATAAAAGTTCGTTTGGTATCTGTGCCTTCTGAGGGAGTATTCCGATGCCAAAGTAAAGAGTATCAAGAGTCTGTATTGCCTTGTGGAGTAAAACGATTCGGACTGACAGCAGGCTTACCTGTAAATCTCGAAGGATTAGTTGGTAACCAAGGTATGGTATTCGGTCTCGAACACTTCGGATACTCCGCACCTTACACAGTACTCGACGAGAAGTTCGGATTTACACCACAAAATATCTACAACATTGTAAAAGGAATTTTATAATTAAAGATATTCGTACAACAGAAATGTGGAGAATAGATGTCAGATTTTCCACATTTCTTTATTTATTACAAAAACAACAAATAAAATTACTAACTATCGATGGATTTTTTATCAATTGTACTTATCTCCATTGGGTTAGCAATGGATGCCTTTGCGGTATCTATCGCCAACGGTATCCAGCAACGCCCTCTTAGCAAAAGTTTTTTGGCTAAAAACACCATACTATTCGGTCTATTCCAAGGACTATTATTTTTTATAGGTTTTATTATCTGCTTTTTATTTGCAGATAATGTGCCGTCCATAAAGGATTTTATATCAGAGTTCGACCACTGGCTTGCTCTTGTTCTCCTATCCGTTTTAGGACTAAAAATGATAGCCGAAGACCTAAAAGCTCGCAAAACAGACGAAGAAGAGATTTGTTGCAGAGTATCGCAATCTATATCATTAGGCAAGCTTGTAGTGCTATCTATAGCCGTCAGTATAGATGCTTTTGTTACAGGCATTGTTTTTGTATCACACACAAACATTGTCATTTTATCTACCGCAATAATAATTCTTGGAAGTCTGATATTTTCTGGCTTCGGAGTATGGCTCGGAGCAACTGTAGGGAAGAAAATTAAAATTCGTCCAAACATCATAGGCGGATTGATATTGATAGCCATAGGCGTAAAAATTTTTGTAGAACATACATGTGAATAGTTTTTTATCGAAGACATAAAATGAATAAAAGTTTCAGACAAAGGACGGAATTACTTTTAGGAAAGGATAATATCATTAAGTTAGAGGGGAAAAAAGTAATACTTTTCGGCGTAGGAGGCGTAGGAGGCTGGTGTGCCGAAAGCCTCATTCGTAGCGGGATAGAAAACCTTACACTCGTAGATTTTGACTGTGTATCTGCCTCTAATATCAACCGCCAGATTATGGCTCTACAATCTACCGTAGGGCAAGTAAAAGTAGATATTCTCCGAGAGCGACTATTGCAGATCAACCCAGATGCTAAAATTACAGCCATTCACAAACTTTACAACGAACAGACTAAACACGAATTTAATTTCAATACATACGACTATGTGGTGGACTGTATAGATAGTCTAAAAGACAAAATTCTACTCATAATAGAGGCTACAAAGAGTAATGCGAAATTATTCTCTTCTATGGGCAGTGCCTTGAAGATAGACCCTACAAGAATCCGAGTAGCTGAGTTTTGGAAAGTAAATGGATGTCCGTTTGGAGCAATTATACGCAAAAGAATGCGACAACAAAAGTTATCTCCATCTAAAAAATTTCTTTGTGTCTACTCTTCAGAAGTGTTTGAAAATAGAGGTAATACTCCTATGGAGGAGTTGCTTCATCAAAGCGAAGAGGCTCCAAAGAAAGCACAAATCAACGGTACCCTAATGCATATAACAGGCATATTTGGACTTACACTTGCAGGTTTAGTGATAAAAGACATAATAGAGGCGGATTCTTAGTTTGATAAAAAATTATTAACTTTGCAGGCTTTTACTTGGGGCTGTTTGGTTTTGACAGCAAGTAGAGGAGGTATGTAAGCATGCAGTGCATTGTCGGATAGCACTTTAATCATAGACGGCAAATTATAACTGGCGAAAATAATTACGCTCTCGCTGCCTAAACGGAAGTTTAGTACTTTAGGCTTAAGCTCGTAGGCACAGGTGCCTCGCCGAGACATCTCTCCAAGCCGTTCCCGGTGGCTGATAGGATAAAGGGGTGTAGGAATGATCGGGATAGAGAGGCTTAGCTGCGGAAGTCTCTTGAAGTTTTAGCAGATAAGGTAGAGGTTGGTGGCTTTGGTCTTGCCTCTGCACGAAAATTTCAGGCAAAGATAAGCATGTAGAAAGCATATTGCTTCCTTGTTTGGACACGGGTTCGAATCCCGTCAGCTCCACAATTTACAAGCCTTTACCGCTGTGTAAAGGCTTTTATAATAACTTTACAAAAATGAAAATCACAGTAATTCAAAACGAGATAAAATGGGGCTTTAAGCAAGATAACTTGAAGTCTTTCGAATCAATGATAGAGCCTCTTTATGGGCAGACAGATTTAGTAGTATTACCTGAGATGTTTTCTACAGGATTTGCAGTAAACAACCCAGAGTTAGCTGAAGACGAAAGCGGAGAGGCATTCTCGCTTGTCAGACATTGGGCTAAAGAAGGCAATATGGCTATTGCTGGGTCTATTATGACAAAAGATGGGGAAAAATATGTTAATCGCGGATTTTTTTGCACACCTGATAAACTTACTACAGCCGATAAAAGGCACCTATTCGTAGGTGACGAAAAACGATATTTTGAACGAGGTGAAAAAATACTTTCAGCCGAGTTTAGAGGAGTACAGTTTAGAGTACTCGTATGCTACGACCTCAGATTTCCAGTGTGGAGCCGATATACGAAAGATAATCCTTACGATGTACTGATTTACACAGCCAATTGGCCTAAAGATAGGATAGAGGCGTGGGACACTCTACTGAAGGCTCGTGCTATGGAAAATCAAGCTTTTGTAGTTGCTTCTAACGCTGTAGGCGTAGATAGTTATAAAATACACCATAACGGACACTCCTGCATTTTAGGTACTCGAGGCGAACAACTACTCGGATTTGAAGACAACGAAATAGGAGTAAAAACTATAGAAATAGACTTAAATTTTCAGAAAAAAGTCCGACAAAAGATGCCTTTTCTACTCGATGGAGACGAATTTAGACTATTGTAAATAAATTCAAAACTATAAGATGATTTATCCACAAAACTTCGAACAAAAAATAGGATTCGATTTAGTAAAGGAGCAGATAAAGCGACTTTGTACCAACTCTTTAGCAGAAAAAATAGTTGATAATCTGGGATTCTCCTCCGACTATAGAACAATTCGTACAAGGCTGGAGTATTCTCGCGAAATGTTTGGTATTTTAGAGCAAAATATCAACATTCTACCAATATATCCTATCGAAGATTTCAGGGCTATACTGAAAGCTGCTGAAATAGACGGAAGTTTTGTAGAAATTTCTACACTCGTATCTCTTAGAAAATTTTTAGAAAATCTGGCTGCTTTAGTAGATTTTTTAAGTAAAAAAGATAGAACAGAATTTCCTCTAATAAGAAGATATTCAGACGAAATAGACCCTCTACCTAAGGTGTTGCAAGAGATATATAGACTACTCGACAAAAACGGAGATATACGAGACAACGCTACGCCAGAACTATACAAAATCCGTATAGAAAAAAATCGAATACAGAGTTCTGTAAACCGTACTCTTCAACGCATTCTACAAAAAGCACAAGAGGACGAAATAGTAGATAAAGACTCCTCGCCTGTAATTCGAGAAGGCAGACTTGTAATCCCTGTAATAGCGATGAATAAACGCAAGATAGAAGGTATTATTCATGACGAATCTGCTTCTGGTAAGACCTTCTACATAGAGCCTTCGCAGGTAGTAATGCTTAATAATAAACTCCGTGAACTCGAAAGCGAAGAGAGAAAAGAGATAATAAAAATTCTTATATCTTTTACCTCTTTTATACGACCATCGTTTAGTCAGATAATTCACTCCCAAAGACTATATCTGCAAGTAGATTCGCTTAATGCAATTGCAAAATACTCTATAAGGATAGGTTCTGTATGTCCAAGCCTCAACGATGAATGTTTAGTAGATTGGCAGAAAGCCCGCCATCCAATACTACAAGAGTTATTAAAAAAACAAGATTTAGATATAGTGCCTTTGGATATTTCGCTAAACGAACGAGATAGAATTATCCTTATATCTGGAGCTAATGCTGGAGGTAAATCGGTAGCTATCAAAACCGTATGTCTACTACAATATATGCTACAATGCGGATTACCTATTCCTATTGCAGAGAGTTCTGAGGCTGGTATCTTTTCGGAGATATTTCTGGATATTGGAGACGGACAAAATATAGAAAATGACCTATCCACATATTCATCTCATCTACAAAATATGAAGTTTTTTCTAAAAAACTCTACAGATAAAACTTTAGTAATAATAGACGAATTTGGCTCGGGTACAGAACCAGAGATAGGAGGAGCTATAGCTCAAGCTACGCTTAAAGAGTTTTGCTCTAAAAGACTATTCGGACTTATCACCACACACTATACAAACCTTAAGTATTTTGCAGAATCTACAGAAGGAATTATAAACGGAGCAATGCTATACGACAAGAGCAGACTAAAACCTCTATTCCAACTAAAAATAGGACAAGCAGGAAGCTCATTTGCCTTAGAAATAGCACAAAATATAGGACTACCACATAGCGTAATATCCGAAGCTAAAGAGTTAGTAGGTAGCCAAGCTATCAACTACGAAAAACTAACACAATCAGCCATAAAAAATAAAGTATATTGGGAAAATAAGCGAGAAAAAATACGCCTTCAATCTAAACGACAAGATAGCATAATAGCTGATTATGAGCAAAAATTATCAGATATAGAGCGTATAAAAAAAGATACTATAGAACAGGCAAAAAAAGAGGCTCAAGGAATTATATCTAAAGCAAATGCTACTATAGAAAATACTATTCGTAAGATAAAAGAGAGCCAAGCTGATAGAGAGACTACAAAAGAGGTAAGAGAAGAGGTAAATAAATTTGTAAAGCAGATTTCACAAAAGGTAGAAAATAATAATAAAAAGGTAGAAAATAATACTCTAAAAGTAGGAGATTCTGTTACTATAAATGGGCAAAACCTTATAGGACAAATAATAGAGATTGGTGATAAAAAAGCCGTAGTACTTTTCGGTCAGATGCGGACAAATGTAGATATAAAAAATCTCAAATATATATCTAATAATCAGGCTAAAAAGTCTTCAAAAATAAATCTTTCTAAACAGACTATAAATCAACTTAGGAGAAATCAACTAAACTTTTCGCAGGAGATAGACCTTAGAGGTATGCGTGTAGCCGAAGCTATTGAAGCCGTAATGCTCTACATAGACGATGCTCAAATGGCAGGTGTAAGCCAAGTAAGAATACTACACGGCACAGGCGAAGGAGCCTTACGACAGGCTATAAGAGAGTATCTCTCGCACTGTCGCGGAGTAAAATCTTTCGCAGACGAACATATACAACTCGGAGGAGCAGGCTGGACAGTAGTAAAGTTTTAGTACCTGTAAAACTCATTCCATCGCAATAAAAAAATTCGTAAATTTGTAGAATGGATAGTTTGAAAGAGTTTTTCTTAGATGATGTAATAGAGGCTGGTTGCGACGAAGCAGGTCGCGGTTGCTTGGCAGGACCAGTAGTAGGAGCCGCTGTAATACTTCCAAAAGGATTTAAGTGCGAAGGATTAAACGACAGTAAAAAACTTACAGAAAAACAGAGAAACCAACTCAGAGAGATTATAGAAAACGAATCTGTAGCTTGGAGCGTAGCTATGATAGATAATGAGGAGATAGACCGTATAAACATACTAAAAGCCTCCATAAAGGCTATGCACAAGGCTTTAGAGCAATTAAAAATAATACCACAACATATTATTATAGACGGAAATAAATTTATTCCATACAAAGATATTCCATATAAAACCATAGTAAAAGGCGACTCTAAATATCTATCAATAGCTGCTGCATCTATTTTAGCAAAAACTCATAGAGACGAATTTATGGAGAAAATACACCTCTCTTTCCCGCAATACCACTGGAATGTTAATAAAGGATACCCGACAAAAAGCCATAGGAACGCTATAAGTCAATACGGAACTACTCCGCTTCATCGTCTAACATTCAAACTATTAGATACACAAATGAAACTCAACTTTTAGTTATTAACAATAATTGTTGATAACCTATTAATAAATAGTAGAAAACTATTTTTGAACATTCTTTCAAAACATAATATACAGAAATTTAATACATATTGTTAATAATAATATAATGAAATACAGTATGTTATAGTAGTTATCTACATTATTAACAAGGTATAATCATCATAAATTTTTTATATAAATTTTTAATCTATAATAATGATATAAAAAGAGACTGTTGAAAATAATTGTAATTTTGCAACGGAAAAAAATAGATACACCAATTAAAAAATATATTACGATAAATATGACACAATACGATAGCAAAACTGTAGAGATAAATAAATCTCGTGTAGAGATTTTCTCTAATTTGGAAAATATGAAGGCTTTAGAAGAGTTCAAAGATAAAATACCTCAGGAATATAGAGAAAAAATAAATTTTGGAGAAGATTTTATTAGTTTTGAACTTCCAAGTTTCTCTACAAATGTAGTTCTCAGACTTGTAGCTAAAAACCAAGATTCTCTAAAATTTAACATAGAAGACCTACCTATTCCTGCCAAATTTCAGATAAATCTGAGCGAAAAATCTGCTGAAACTACGAGTTTAAGCACATCTATCTCTGCTGACATTCCGTTTTTTATGAAACCAATGATTTCTGGCAAGATACAACCTGCTTTAGATAAGTTGGCAGAGACATTTTCTAAAGTTTTGTAAAACAGATATTTATATAAAAATTTTTGCCGTTTTTGATTTTTTTTGTAACTTTGCAGAGTTATAATCGAAAACTTTATTATAAGAGAGAGAATGGAACCAACTCGTATTTTGTATATTTATCAAGAGATTTTTCCTTATACACCAGAAAATGCCGTTTCAAAACTTTGTAGAGAGCTTCCGCAGCTTATGCAGGAGACAGGAGAGTTTGAGGTAAGAGTGTTTGTGCCTTGTTTCGGTCTTATCAATGAGAGAAGAAATCAGCTTCACGAGGTTCAAAGATTATCTGGTATGAATTTAGTGGTAAATGACGATGACCATCAATTGATAATAAAAGTTGCATCTATTCAATCTGCTCGTCTTCAAATATACTTTATTGATAATCAAGAGTATTTCCGTAGAAAGGCTATGAGTTTTGATGAAAATGGCGAGGCGTTTAAGGATAATGACGAGAGAATGATGTTTTTTACTTGTGGTGTATTGGAGACTATCAAAAAACTTCGTTGGACACCAAATATCATTCACTGTCATGGTTCGCTTACTTCGCTTGCACCACTTTATGTGAAGACTCTATATTCGTCTGACCCATTTTATTCAGACTCTAAGATATTGTTTTCTATCTATAAAGATAAGTTTGAAAATAAACTTAATAGCAAGTTTGCTAAGAAACTTAAACTTCAAGGATTGGATAATGTCTTGAAAGACAAAGATATTACTTGGGGTACGCTTGTGAAGCTCTCTGAGGAGTATTCTGATATGTTGGTAGAGGGCGAATCTGGCGTAGATGAGTTAGTAGAAGGAATTATTGATACGAAAAACGCAAACTATATAAAACATAATGAAGATATGGTAAGCCTATATAAAGAAGTTTATAAGAAGATGGCTGCCCAAAAGTAGTTGTTCGTAAGACAAATTTTATTTTTTAATGAAGAAATTACATTTGATGTATATCGGTATAATGTCGCTTGTATTGCCTTTTTTAGGTTGTACAGGCGATAACTCTTTGGGTGTAGAGATACAATCGCAAGCCGATAAAATCTATATGAAGGTAGATACTATCCATATAGAATCTAAAGATACTATGATAAATGCGATATCAGCACAATGTTCTGATACCATGTCGATGGTTTTAGGCGAGTATTATAGCGAAAAATATGGCTATATGAAGTCAGATTTGTTGCTACAATTTGCAGCGCCTATAGGATACGAATTTCCACCAGAGTCTTACAATAAGGAACTCGACTCTTTAGTACTTTTTATGTACTATACTTCGTATTTCGGACAAAATAATGAACCATTAGAAATATCTGTGTATGAACTAAATAAGTCTACTCCAGACTTTTATACTCAGTATCTTACAGACTTTGATATAAATCAATTTTTAGATATAAATTCTTCACAATTTAGAGTAAAAAAGTTGATTACTACGGTAGACCAATCTCTTTCAGATAAGGAGCGCAATGAGGCTAAAAGTACAAAAATAGTACAATTCAAATTTACTGATTCTCAATCAGAAAAATTTTTCAATATGCCTCAATCTGCATACTCTTCTGTAAATAATTTTTTACAAGAGTTTAAGGGACTTTATCTTACATCATCATACGGTAAATCTACTGTAATATATCCTTATGAATTTGACCTTATTTTGTTTTATCACTACTCTTTTGATACTAAAACAGCAGATGGTGTAGATACTACAATGACTGTATATACCAGCGTTACATATCCTGCTAGTGAAGATGTTCGTCAGCTTGCAAGCATTAAAAGAAGTGGTTTAGAAGATAAAGTAAATAAAGTAGATTCTATAAATTATATAACTACAGCAGCAGGGGTTTATCCTAAATTCTCTTTGCCTATAGCAGAGATAAAGCAGAGAATAAAAGATAGTCTTCCAGATAAGGATATCAATAGTAATATATTTTTGAGTAGTGCCAATATATCTTTCGAAGCTACAGAGATAGACTCTTCAAATACATCTATACCTGTACCTTCAGCACTTTATATACTACCTGCTCGTGAAATAGATCAATTCCTTAAAACATACTCTGTAAAGCAATATAAAGACCGTGAAGCTCAAATAGCAGTATTTAACCAAAAAACAAACGAGTATACTGTAGATATGTCATTTTTGTTAAATAAATTACTTAAAAACGATAATGATATATTATCAGAAGAATTTTTGGTAGTGCCTATAGATATTTATTACGATTCTAAAGGTAATCCAGTAGAGTTTAAGGCTACAAAGCGTGTAGGAGCGGCTACTTTTAGAAGTGGTAAATCTAAGTACTCTCCTCTTCGTATGGAGCTAATATACACTGGTTTGTAAAACAAAATAACTTCTAAAAAAACTATGGCAAAAAAAATAATAGTGGCTATAGATGGTTTCTCATCTTGCGGTAAAAGTACTATAGCCAAGCAATTAGCCAAAGATGTTGGTTACTTGTATGTAGATACAGGAGCCATGTATCGATGTGTTGGATATTATTGCTTGAAAAATTCTATTATTTCTGATTCTGGTCAAATAGATGAAAACTTATTAAAATCAGAAATTGATAATATAAAAATATCATTTTCTAATATAGGAGAAAAGCAACATACTTTCCTAAATGGGGTAGATATAGAGTCAGAGATTCGTACACTTCAGGTAGGTTCTGCAGCAAGTAAAGTAAGTGCTATAGGATTTGTACGAGAGGCTATGGTAAAGCAACAACAGGCTATGGGAGTAGAAAAAGGAATAGTAATGGACGGACGAGATATTGGTACTATTGTATTTCCAGATGCAGAATTGAAGATATTTGTTACGGCTGACCCAGAGGTAAGAGCCCAAAGGCGATATAAAGAATTGCTTGAAAAAGGAGAAAATGTAGAATATCAATCTGTATTGCAGAATATCAACGACCGCGACTATAGAGACTCTCATCGCTCTGAGAGTCCATTGAAAAGAGCAAAAGGAGCTAAACTACTCGATAACTCTTCTTTTGACCCTATACTTCAGCAAAAGGTAGTTATGGAATGGTTTGAAGAGGCTTCGAAATAGTGTTTTTTTAAGCCTTCTAAAGCCTCTGCATTGTCTTATTAACCATTATGTCTTTCCATTCGGAGAAAGAGCCGTCAGCGATACGCTTTCGAGCTTCACGCACAAGCCGTAGATAGAAAGCTAAATTATGTACAGATGCTATCTGTAGAGCTAAATACTCCTGCGATACAAATAGATGTCTGAGATATGCTTTAGAGTAGTTTTCATCTACAAAGCAACCTGTGCCTTCTTGTATAGGAGAGAAATCGTCAGCCCACTTTTTATTTTTCATATTCATAATACCGTTTTCGGTAAAAAGCATAGCATTTCTACCATTGCGAGTAGGCATTACACAATCGAACATATCCACGCCTCTAGATATAGCCTCTAAGATATTGGCGGGTGTTCCTACACCCATAAGGTATCGAGGACGGTCTTCTGGTAGAATCTCATTTACTATCTCTATCATTTCATACATCTTCTCAGTAGGTTCGCCTACAGCGAGTCCACCGATAGCATATCCTTCAGCATCGAACTCTCTTACAAACTCAGCTGACATACGACGGAGGTCTGGATATACACAGCCCTGAACGATAGGAAACAGAGTCTGAGAGTATCCATATAGTGGTTGTGTCTCAAAGAAGCGATTGTAGCAACGAGTAAGCCAACGGTGAGTGCGCTCCATAGAGAGTTTAGCATATTGGTAATCAGCGTCTCCCGGAGTACATTCGTCGAAAGCCATCATTATATCAGCACCGATAATTCTTTGAGTATCCATTACATTTTCAGGAGTAAACAAATGTCGAGAGCCGTCTATATGGCTTTGGAAAGTAACTCCTTCTTCTTTTATTTTTCGAGTACCTGATAGTGAAAATACTTGAAAACCACCGCTATCAGTAAGTATAGGTCTATTCCAACCGTTGAATTTATGTAATCCGCCCGCTTTTTGTAGAATATCAAGTCCCGGACGCATAAATAGATGGTAGGTATTTCCTAAAATTATCTCTGCATTTATATCATTGTAGAGTTCTCTTTGGTGAACGGCTTTTACTGAGGCAACAGTGCCTACAGGCATAAATATAGGTGTATGTATCTCTCCGTGTTCTGTAAAAATTGTGCCTGTGCGTGCTTTAGTATTTTTGTCTGTGGTTTCTAACTTAAAATTCATCTCTATTGAAATCTCGAAAAATATACGCAAAGTTACTATTTTTTAGAGTAATAGATTTAAGTTTTGTTGCAAGGTAATATGTTCATTATTAAACAAAAAACATTTGTTATATAGTAATTATAAAAATAAATGCCCGAAACTATTAAATTTCAGGCATTTATTCGAAAATTATACAGTTTTTATTTTTATATTTTTTATCCGCATTTACTATAACCGCAAGAAGTACATTTATAGCAACCGTCTGTAGCAGTAATAGTCTTCTCGCCACACGAAGGGCAAACCATACCATCTACTACTCCGTCCATATACTTACGCAATGCACGGCATACTCCAGCTTTCCAAGTATTGATAGTATCGCTATCAAATTGAAGCCCATCTACAAGTTTTATTACTTGGTCTATAGGCATACCATATCTGAGTACTCCAGATAGGAGTTTAGCATAGTTCCAAAACTCTTTATTGAACTTGTATGAAAGTCCCTCTATAGTAGTTTTATATCCATTGCGATTGATAAACTGGAAGTCGTAACGCTTAGTGCCATCATCAAATATCTCTTTGATAATTTTACCCTTTTCGAGCCATTTTGGTAGTAGTATTCCGTCTTCGTCGTCGGCTAAACCTGTAAAAATCTCATAAGGACGATTATTTCTAAGTCCTACAAAAGCAATCCATTTTTCTTTTTGATTTTGAAATCGAACTATTTCGCAATCAAGTTCTTTTGGTCGTTTAGTAATGTTTTCTAAAGAGAAACAAACTACATTTTCGTCTTTTTTATCTTTAGTCTCCTTTACGCTTTCCATTACACTGCCTCTCGAGCCGTCTCTATAGATAGTTACGCCTTTGCAACCAGCCTTCCAAGCCTCTCTGTAAAGCCTATCTACAAGTTCTTCTGTGGCAGAGTTTGGTAGATTGACGGTTACAGATATTGAGTGGTCTACCCACTTTTGTATTCTACCCTGTAGTCGTACCTTGTTTAACCAGTCTACATCGTTTGAAGTAGCGCCGTGGTAAGGAGATTTTTTTATCAACTCGTTAAGTTCCTCTTTTGTATATTTTTTGACGACATCATATCCATTAGCCAACATCCAATCTACAAATTTATGGTGAAATACAGTAAATCTCTCCCAAGAGTCTCCTTGAGCGTCTACTTCGTCTATAGTAGCATTTTTATCGTTAGGATTTACCTTTCTTTTTCTCGAATATACACAAAGAAATACTGGCTCTATGCCCGATGTGGTCTGTGTCATAATACTTGTAGTACCAGTAGGAGCTATAGTAAGGCAGGCTATATTACGGCGACCGTATTTTATCATATCTTCATATAGAGTAGGGTCAGCCTCTTTTAGACGATTAATAAAAGGATTATTCTCTTCTCTTTTTGCATCAAAAATAGGGAATGCACATCGTTCTTTAGCCATATTTACAGACGAACGATAGACCTCTATAGCCAATGTTTTTTGTACATTTTCAGCAAAATCTATAGATTCATCTGAGGCATAACGCATACCGAGTGCTGCTAACATATCGCCTTCGGCAGTAATGCCTACGCCTGTGCGTCTGCCTTTTATACATTTATCTTTTATCTTCTCCCAAAGTTCGAGTTCTGTGCGTTTTACATCTTGATTTTCAGGGTCAGATTTTATTTTATCTAAAATCTTCTCTATCTTTTCAAGTTCGAGGTCGATGATATCGTCCATAATTCTTTGTGCGTATCCTACATGTTTTTTGAACTTTTCGAAGTTGAAAGAAGCCTCTGGGGTAAAAGGATTGTCCACATAAGAGTATAGATTTATAGCCAAAAGTCTGCAACTATCGTATGGACATAGAGGTATTTCGCCACATGGGTTGGTAGATACGGTTTTGTAGCCTAAATCTGCATAACAGTCTGGTATAGACTCTCTGATAATAGTATCCCAGAAAAGTACTCCGGGTTCTGCTGAAGCCCAAGCGTTGTGGATAATTTTATTCCAAAGTTTTTTTGCGTCTATCTCTACGGTAAAAGAAGGGTTTTCGGAGTCGATAGGATATTTCTGTAGATAAGGAGTACCACTCTCTACACAACGCATAAATTCATCGTCAATCTTTACAGATATATTAGCTGCAGTAATTTTATTTTGGTCTAATTTAGCGTCGATAAATTTTTCTGAATCAGGGTGTTTTATAGAAACAGAAAGCATTAAAGCACCGCGACGACCGCCCTGCGCTACCTCTTTTGTAGAGTTAGAATAACGCTCCATAAAGGGAACGATACCTGTAGAGGTAAGAGCCGAGTTTTTTACAGGTGATCCCTCTGGGCGTATCTGTGATAGGTCGTGTCCTACGCCACCTCTACGCTTCATCAGTTGTACCTGCTCTTCGTCAAGTTTGATTATAGCACCATAAGAGTCTGCATTGCCCTCTATGCCTACTACGAAGCAGTTTGATAGAGAAGATACCTGCATAGCGTTGCCAATTCCTGTCATCGGACCTCCTTGTGGTACAATATAGCGAAAATGGTCGAGAAGGTCAAATATCTCCTCTTTCGACATAGGATTTTGGTATTTATTCTCTATTCTCGCTATTTCTGAGGCGAGACGGAGGTGCATATCTCTTGGTGATTTTTCGTAAAGATTTCCATCGGAGTCTTTTAGAGCATACTTGTTTATCCATACTTGAGTAGCCAATTCGTCGCCACAGAAGTATTCCATTGTAGCCTGACGAGCCTCTTGCTCGGAAATGATTTTGTTGCCAATGTTTTCGTTTTCTTCGAAGCCTTCTGCATCGAAACTCAACTGTGCATTTTTTTCTGAATGAGTTGATATAGTCATTTTTCTGTATAATTATTGATAATAAATAGGGTAAATGTTTTGGACTACAAAGGTAGTAAATTTATCAATACGAAAAATCTATTTACTAAAAATATAATGTTAAGTTTTCTAAAAAGTATAATTAAATTATTGATTATAATATAATTATGTTTTTAGTTATAAGTAAAAAATTTATTGAAATACA
>R18__coassemble_1170_pt1 | contig 107068 bp, 88 predicted proteins | sample R18__metabat2_low_PE_054 | metagenome-assembled genome bin R18
TTATAATTTATTAGGAAAAATAGAAAATATCAAAAGCATCTACGCCTTTTCGGAGGTGTAGATGCTTTTTGTGTTATTTGATATAGCATATAGATTATTTAATAATATTGAAAAATGAAAAGTGTAATATGAAAGTAAAAGAAGTATTAGAAGGCGAGATTGCTGAAATAGAGACAAATCCGCGTTATGTATCCTTTGATTATTGTTATGGATACTTTCAGAGTAATAAGGGGCAACTTGCGGGAGACAATATGGAAATAAGTTGCTTGCGGCTCTGGGCATATCTGGCAAGTTGGGGAATGATGAGAAATCAGAAGTTATTACAAAACAGTAACTATAAGGTATTAGAAAATACGATAATAACTATTGAAGATATCTTCAGAAATTCAGAAGAAATACCAGATATAGAAGAAGATTAGAGAGATGATTTTGTGGAAAAAATAGGTGGTCTATGTGAAAAAATTGAAAAAAGTTTTGAGGCTACTACAGTAAAACCAACCGATACGCTTATAACTAAAATTATACTCGGAGTCTTTGGAGTATTCCCAGCACTTGATACTAATGTTACGAATGCATTAAAAGAAATAGAGGGAAAAAGAAGGCGTGAAAGAGTCTTTAGTTTTTATCAAGAGCATAAAGATGTCCTAAAAGAAAAAAATATACCTGTAAAGTTATTTTCTGGCGAAGATTCTAATATGAAATATCCTATAGCCAGACTTATTGATATGTGTTATTCTTTGATGGTAAAAAAAGTAATAAATAACTAATAATTCATTTGTAAACTATTTAAAAGTTGCACACGACACAAAAAGTGGAAATAAATGGAAAATATACTGCATTCACCAATAAATATAACTTACATAATTTTAGTAGTAATAGCGTTAATAGCATTAATTCTAACATATAGAGGTTACAAAAAGAAATGTACAGATTGTGAAAAGTGGGGAGCTATGAGAGAAAGAAGTAGGCGGATTGGAGCTACTGGAGAAAAAAGCAATTATAGTGGAGATACCTCGTTAGATGTTATATATGAGGTTCACAGAAAATGCAAACACTGTGGATACGAAGATGATGTGATAAGAAAGAAAGGAGAATGGTTCTAATCTATGTATTAAGTTTTTTGCATAAAAAAAGTAGCCCAAGATAAATTGGGCTACCTCTTTTTTTATTCTATTGCGGATTAGATAGTTCCTTGCTCAAGCATAGCAGTAGCTACCTTCATAAATCCAGCGATGTTAGCACCCTTTACATAGTTCATATATCCGTTCTCGTCTCCGTATTGTACGCAAGCGTTGTGGATAGATTCCATAATCTGGTGAAGCTTAGCATCTACCTCCTCAGAAGTCCAGCTGATATGAGCAGCGTTTTGAGTCATCTCCAAACCAGAAGTAGCTACACCACCAGCGTTTACAGCCTTACCAGGAGCAAACATTATCTTAGCAGCTTGGAAAGCGTGTATAGCCTCAGGAGTACAACCCATGTTTGAAACCTCAGCACAGCACCAAGTACCGTTAGCCAAAAGTTCTTTAGCGTCGTCGCCGTTCAACTCATTTTGGAAAGCACATGGCAATGCGATGTCGCATTTTACTACCCAAGCCTTTTTACCTGCAGTAAATTTAGCTTTACCAGGGAATTTAGTAGCCATATCCTCTACTTTATTGCGGTTTGAAGCACGCATATCAAGCATATAGTCTATCATCTCAGGAGTAATACCTTCTGGGATTTCGCAAACGCCGTCAGGACCAGATATAGCCACAACCTTAGCGCCAAGCTCCAAAGCCTTAGTAGCAGCACCCCAAGCAACATTACCGAAGCCAGAAAGAGCTACAGTAGCACCCTTGATGTCTCTGCCAGCACGCTTCAACATGTGCTCTACGAAATACAATGCACCGAAACCAGTAGCCTCTGGGCGTATCAACGAACCACCCCAAGTCATACCCTTACCAGTAAGTACGCCTGTATTGTACTCGCGAGCAAGTTTTTTGTACATACCGTACATATAACCGATTTCGCGACCGCCTACGCCTACATCGCCAGCAGGAACATCTGTATCAGGACCGATATTTCTCCACAATTCGAGCATAAATGCTTGGCAGAAACGCATAATCTCAGCGTCAGATTTGCCTATTGGGTCGAAGTCAGAACCACCTTTACCACCGCCCATTGGCAAAGTAGTCAAAGCGTTTTTGAAAGTCTGCTCAAAGCCCAAGAATTTAAGCATTGACAAGTTCACAGCCTTGTGGAAACGCAAACCTCCTTTGTATGGTCCGATCGCACTGTTGAATTGTACGCGGTAGCCAAGGTTGTTGCAAACCTCACCATTATCATTTACCCAAGTAACGCGGAATGTGAAGATACGGTCTGGTTCAACCATACGCTCAACGATTTTTGCTTTTTCGAACTCTGGGTGTTGGTTATAAACAGCCTCAACAGACTCCAATACTTCTTGAACAGCCTGTAAGAACTCTTTTTCACCAGGGTGTTTTTCCTCCAAAGAGGCCATGATTTTTTTTACTTCCATAATAGTAATGATATTAAAAGTTTTAAAATATAATCACTTAATTTATTGTAATGCAGCGTCTTGCATTGCTTATAGTACTGCTTTACAATTATTCAGCAAAGGTAAGCATCTTTCTTTGAATAAAAAAATATTTTTAGGTGTTTTTTTCTAAAGATATTGCTTGCCTCGGTAAGTTTTTGCTAATTTTGCAACAAACTATATGAATAAAGAGTAACATCGATACTATGCTATATCATAACAATGTATAGCAGAATTTTTCTATTCAGATAAAAAAGACTAACTTCGTATTTCGAAAAAACATAGGATAAACATTATGATATTGTCGATGACTGGCTATGGTAAAGCCACAAAGGAGACCCCTTGGGGGAAAATCACATTTGAGATAAAATCGCTAAATAGTAAACAGGCTGATATTATGCTGAAAATGCCTGCCACATATCGCGAGTGTGAATTAGATTTGAGAGCCTTGATAGCAAAATATGCTGTAAGAGGCAAGATAGAGGCGATACTTACGGTAGAGGAACACGCCTCGAAGGCTAAGTCTGTCATAAACAAAGATGTATTCAGTTCGTATCTATCTCAGATTTCGGAGATTTCCACAGAGTTAGCCATAACAGAGCCTTCTGCGTCCGAATTGTATCAGATTATCCTATCCTTGCCCGATGTCTTTGACTCTTCTACCGAGGAGACATCTGAACAGATTGCGGAGGAGATAAAAGATATAACCATACAGTCTTTGGGCGAATTGTGCGATTATCGTAGGCGTGAGGGAGGAGTACTCGAGGAGTTTTTGGTAGAGAGAGCAGAGCGTATTAGAGAGTTGCTTTCGCAGATAGATATTTATGAAGCAGAGCGTGTGCCAAAAATCCGTGAGAGAATAGATGAGGCTATAAAGAAACTCAATCTGGCGGAAATAGACCAAAATCGATTGGAGCAAGAGATGATTTTCTACTTGGAAAAACTTGATGTCAGCGAAGAAAAGTCGCGTTTGCAGTGCCATATCAACTATTTCTTACAGACCATAGAAAATGAGGAGAATCAAGGTAAAAAGCTTGGCTTTATAGCACAAGAGATGGGAAGAGAAATCAATACATTAGGCTCTAAATCGAATCATTCGGAAATGCAACGCTTAGTAGTAATGATGAAAGACGAATTGGAGCAAATAAAAGAGCAGGTACTCAACGCACTCTAATGAAAAAGGTCTGCATATATTCAGGCAGTTTCAATCCTATACACAATGGGCATATAGCTTTGGCAGAAAGTGTAATACAGCAAAATCTGTCGGAAGAGGTGTGGGTAGTAGTCTCGCCCCACAATCCAATGAAGGTCGATAGCGAACTGCTTGATGACGCTCTAAGGCTCGAAATGGCAAAAATGGCTTTTGGAGAGAATGAGAAGATTTTAGTGTCGGATATAGAATTCCGTCTTCCTCGTCCGAGTTATACTATTGATACTTTGGAGTTTATAAAATACAGGTATAAGGAATGTCAGTTTTCGTTGCTTATTGGCGGAGATAATCTACAGAGTTTTTCCCAATGGAGGAGGTATAAAGATATTTTACTAAATTATGAGATATTGGTCTATCCGCGTGGTCAAATAGAAGTTGTAGTTCCAGATGAGTTGGCGGCAGGTAATATCAAGATTATAGATGCTCCTAAAATAGATATTTCTTCTACAGAGATTCGCTATATGATACTTAACGGAGTAGATTACTCTTCGTACCTGCCACCGTCTGTAGTAGATTTTATAATGGAAAAAGGATTGTATTGTTAAATCGTTTTTTTTATAATTATTGCATATAAAAAAACGAGCTTAATATTTTTAAAATATTAGGCTCGTTTTTAGTTGATAAGTGGAAAATTGTTATTCCTTTATAAGTTTCATCTCTTCGATAAGGTTTGTTGCTCCTGCAAATTTATCGATAATAAATAGCATATAGCGAACATCAAGGTTGATACAGCGTTGAAGATTTTCTTCAAAATCTATGTCGCCACTCATAGCCTCTCCGTTACCATCGAACGCTAATCCTATAAGGTTGCCATCGCCGTCTATCACAGGCGAACCAGAGTTTCCGCCAGTAATGTCATTGTCTGTAAGGAAGCAAGTAGGCAATTCTCCTTTATCGTTAGTATATTGTCCGTAGTCTTTCTTAGCGTGTAGCTCTTTAAGCTTTTCTGGTACTATAAATTCGCTGTTAGTTGGGTCTTCTTTTTCCATTACGCCGTCGAGTGTAGTATAGAATTTATATACTACACCGTCTTTTGGAGCATAGCCTTTTATGTTTCCGTATGTCAGACGGATAGTAGAGTTCGCGTCTGGAGCGATAGGTTTGTCGCCATTTATTTTTAGTAATCCATCTACAAAATAGCGGTTGCCACGAGCGATGTTTTTGTTGGCGTCAATTACTTTGCTACCGTATGATTGAGCTATCTCTATGGCGCTCTTTGCCATAAGGTAGGCTGGGTCTGTGGCAAGAGCTTCGCCTCCTTTTTTGTTCAATGCTGCTTTCAGTGTCTCTTTTGAGGCAAAGGCAGATTTTTTCATCATAAAGTCAGCAAATTTTTTACCGTCACCTTTGTATTTTTTGCCGAAAGTGTTTTTTAGGTATTCTGGCTGATATTCTGTAGCCATATTATGATAAACATACTCAATCATACCTGCAATCAATTGTCTCTCTGTAGATTGGTCGTAGTCCTTGTAAAAGTCCTCTATGGTCTGCTCTAATGATTTTTGGTATTTTGCTTTTTTCTCTGCATCGGTCTCTGTAGCAATAAGAGAGTTGATATAAACTACACTATTAGAGAAAGAGAATAGTTCTGCACCGCCGAATATGCCTTCGTTGATATACATATTTGCAGTTATTACATCTTTTCTTGCAGCGTAGCCTTTTTTTAATAAATCAAAAGCGGTGCTGTATTTGCCCTCACCTTGAGTTTTTGCCCATTTAGCGAATTTTTGTTCTATTTGCTCTTTTTGTCCTTTTGTATTGAGTTTCTTTAGAGCTTTGTTTTGTTCTGCAGAGTATTTCCAATAGTTCGAACAAGAGGCGTATTTAGAGGCATATTTAATGCGAATCTCTTGCGATTCAGCCATTTTTTCTCTCAGAGTATTGATTTTTACTGTACGGATTTTGTGTCGCAGGTCGTTTGTTATGTTCATTGTCTCTTCGAGTCCGAAGGAGGTAAGGAAACGATTTGTAGTACCTGGAAATCCCATTATCATTGCGAAGTCGCCCTCTTTTATACCTTTGATATTGATAGGTAAGAAATGTTTTGGGCGAAGTGGTTGATTTTCTGCTGAATACTTTGCGGGCTTATTGTCTTTGCCTGCATAGATACGGAATAGAGAAAAGTCGGCAGTGTGGCGAGGGTAGTGCCAATTGTCGGTATCGCCACCAAATTTACCCATTGATTGTGGAGGTGCGCCCACTAAGCGAACATCGTGGTAAGTAGTGTAGACGAATAGAAAATACTGATTGCCTTTGAAAAGGTCTACAACCTGAGCGTCATACATTCCGCCCTCTTTGTCCATTGCCTCTTTTGCTATCATTCGTCCGATAGAGTCTGCTTTGTTTTGACGAGCATATTCGTCCATATCGTCGGATAGTTTTGGAAGTATTAGGTCTGTTACATCTTCCATACGATATAGGATTTGGGCAGTAATACCTTCGTTTGGTAGTTCTTGCGACTTGTTATAAGCCCAGAATCCATCGTTTAGATAGTCGTGTTCTACGGTAGAATGCGACTGTATCATATCGAAGCCACAGTGGTGGTTTGTAGAGATAAGTCCTTCGCCAGAGATAAGCTCGGCAGTACAGAAGTGCCAGAAAGGATTGCTTTCTGTACCCAGACCTACTATAGCGTCTTTTACGCTACTCTCGTTTATCTTGTAAATATCTTCGGCTGTCAGGCGGAATCCTTGAGCCTTCATTTGCTCGTAGTTTTTGCCGATAAGAGACAAAAGCCACATTCCCTCATTTGCTTTCAGTGTGCTGGTAAGTGTAAGCATTGCTAAAAGCACAACAAAAAAACTTCTTTTAATCATAAAATCTAATTCGTTTATTGCGTTTTTTTAGTTAAAAAATAAAATTTCCGCAAAGGTACGAAAAAATAGGCATAATTTTTTATTTATGCGTTGTATGTTTGGAAGTTTTCTTAGAAGATAACCACTTTTGGCGTAGATATTTTATTAGTTGGTCTAAGAAGCCTATACCGTAGCCTAAGAGTTGGGCGAAGGAGGCTACGACAGCCCATAAGCCTATTTTGAAGTTTTTCTTATTGCGAAGCGTAGCGTCTGCTAATACTATCAAAGCGAATAAAAATATCGGCACCCAGTATTTGGAAGCGAAAAGTCCGAGAAAAGCAAATAGTAGACAACTTACGGTAAATATGGAGGGTAGAAAATGAACTATTTTCAAAGCGCCCTGATAGTCTTGGTGCTTACGCCATATATTGATACGAGCATTGCCTGCAAGTCTCGCACTATTGAAAAATTGCTCCATATCTGTCCTGCGTTTATGATAGACATATAGACTGTCTATCGTACGAATAGAATAGCCAGCTTTATGGAGTTTGATATTCAAATCTATATCGCCTCCATAACGCACGGAAGAAAACCCTTTTACTGCAAAAAAAGCCTCTCTGCTTATGCCCAAATTGAAAGAACGAGGGCAAAATCTTTCGGTAGTGTTTTTTCTCTCTACGATACAGCCGATATGAAAAAATGATTTTATGGCGTAGTCTACAGCCTTTTGCATATCAGAGAAATTCTCGCTTGCTTTGTCGGGAGCGCCGTATGCGGAGCAATAGTTTTGCCGCAACTCTTTCTTCAAGGTCTCTATGTAGTGAGAATGCAGGGTAGTGTCTGAGTCTATCATTAGCAAATAGTCTCCCGAAGAGCGTTCTGCACCGTAGTTGCGACTCTGATATTGCCCAGAATGCTGTTTGGGTAGGTACTTTACATCAAGCCTATTTTGATATGCGGTACAAATATCTTGGCAAGGAACAGAGGAGCCGTCTTCTACTACTAAGACCTCAAAGTCATTGTCGGTCTGTTTAGTAAGACTCTCGAGCAACTCATCTATCTCTTCTGGACGATTGTATACAGGGACTATGATAGATATTTTAGGCATCAACTCTATTGTAAAAACTCTGTTTATCTTTAATCGGTTGCAAATTTAGTATTTTTTGGATAATTGGATAAATAGAGAGATGTTGGTTTGATAAAAATATAGTGTTTTGAAAAGTGTCGAATTTTGACTTAAAAATGCTATTTCTCTATTTGTCTTATTGCAAGCGGGATTTGTGATGTTTTGTGTTTGCTTTTGAAGTCGTTTTTCTAACGAAATTCGTTAGATTTTGGCTAAAAAATATCGAAAATCTCACCTAAATTAAGTATTTTTTGAACTAACATTTAGTTATACTTTTGCAGTCCGAAAAAATCAATATAATCTTTAATAAACAGTAATTAGTATGAAAAGAAACTTCTATTTTGCATTATTGATAGCATTTATGTGTGCTATCAATGTGTTTGCCCAGTCTGGCAAGACAGATGCGATGCTTTTCGGAGATGTAAAAGATAAGCATACGGGCGAGCATATTCCCTTTGTTACTATAAAGGTAAAGGGAACGAAATTAGGTACTCGTACCGATATTACAGGGCATTACAAACTTGTTCATCTTCCTTTAGGCAAGCAGATAGTAATAGCCAGCAAAGATGGTTACTTGCCTCAAGAGGTAGAGATAGAGATGAAACAAGACGAGTCCTCAGAAATCTTCTTTGAACTCGAACACGACGCTTTCAACCTCGAACAGGTAGTAGTAACAGGCACTCGCACCCCTCACCATATAAAAAATGTACCTATACGCACCGAAGTAGTCACTTCGCAGGCATTAGCCAACAAGAATGCTTGGAATGTATTCGAAGCTCTGCAAGGACTATCAGGCATACGCGTAGAAAATCAATGCCAATTCTGCAACTTTACTATGGTAAGAATGCAAGGATTGGGAGCTGAACACACACAAGTACTTATCAACGGACAGCCTATATATTCTGGTTTAGCCAGTGTATATGGATTGGAACAGATAGGTACTGGCGATGTAGACCGTATCGAAGTAGTAAAAGGAGCTGGCTCTGCTTTGTATGGAAGTAGTGCTGTGGCTGGTGCTATAAATATCATTACGCGAGAACCATCTCTTATCCCTTCACTGAAAGCAGATGTTCAGTTCGGCAGTTATGGTACAAATATCTATAATCTAAATGGCTCTATTCGCAATGAAAAGGGTAATATAGGATTGAATGTCTATGCCCAAAAAATAGACCATGGTACTATAGACCAGACGGGAGAGGGCGAAACACGAAAAGAGGTAAAAAAGAAAGATGGAGTATCCGATAGGGTGGCCTCGAGTCTTCATAATTTTGGCTTCAGCCTATATGCTGACAATCCTTTCTTCTCTGATGACCTGCTTATAATACGCGGTAAGGCTATAAATGAAAAACGAGCTGGTGGCACCATCATAGACGATATATATAAGAATCCATTTACGGAAGGTACGGAAAACATTACAACCAATCGCTACGAAGCAGAACTGACTTATATTAAGCCATTAGGTAAGAAAACAGATATTACTTTTACTACAGCATACATCAACCATAATAGAGAGGCTACAAATGACTCTTATCTCGGCGATTATATGTCTGTATACGATGGAGCTACGCCAGATGTTTTAAGTATGCGTCCATATGTAGCAAAAGAAAACACTTTGGTTTCAACTCTTACGGTAGGTACACAACTTGGCAGTCACAATCTTTTATTTGGAATACAAAACTATATGACACGCCTAAAAGAGACTGGATTGTATATTGTAGTAGATGAAACTAACCCTTATTATAAAACTTCATATAAATCTACTGCCCATAAAAGAGCATATGAAATAGGAGCTTTCCTGCAAGACGAATGGAATATCAACTCTAAGGTAACAGTAGTGCCGGGCGTGCGGTTTGACTATCACTTCTCTGGCGAAGAGTATGCTTCAGATAGCGTAGTATTCGACAAAGATTTTCCTAAAACTAAATTTAGCCAATCTTCTCTAAGCCCTCGTTTGGCTGTGCGTTATAAAATAAATGACCATATTACACTTAGAGCTAATGCTGGTACGGGTTTCCGCGCCCCTTACGGTTTCTCTGAAGACCTTCATCTATGTAGTGGTTCGCCTAGAGTATGGAAGTCTACAGATTTGCGTCCCGAGAAATCATATAGTGGCAACCTATCGGCAGACTATTATGGACATCACTTTCAAGTAAGTGGTAACCTGTTTTTTACCTATTTGAAAGATAAAATTGACTTTGGCGATGCCTCTGAGGCGGCACAAGCTCTCGGTTATACCTACGAGTGGAATAATATAGATGATGCTACCGTCGCTGGAGTAGAGTTATCTGTTTTAGCCAAACCTATCAGAGACCTCAATATCGGGGTGGATTTTACATTCAATGACGGACGCTACCGCCATACAAGGGGCGATTGGGATAATACTAAATACCAAGAGGTAAGCCGTTATATACCTCGTTTTGCTCAGACTACAGGTGGATTGAAGATAGAATACTCTCCTAAATCGTGGTTTTTTTCTGTGAATGCTGACTATCAGGGTAGAATGTTTATCGACTACAATAGTGAGGATAATCCTGCTGCTTCAAAAATCAAAAAAACTAATCCTTTTGTTTTGGTAAATGCTAAAATATCCAAAACCTTTGGACAGATGTTTAATCTGTATGTAGGAGGCAAAAATATATTGGGATACATCCAAGACGAAAAACATTTAGATGACGCTGCCTTTATTTATGCTCCGCTTTATGGTGCAATGTTTTATGGCGGACTGACTATAAAATTAACTCCTTGATTTTACCAATCTTTCCCCGAAGAAAGAGGCGTAGGTGAAACTATGCCTCTTTTCTATTTACGCCTCGCTTTTTGTATTTGCTATAAGTTGTATCTATAGTTTGTCCTCAAAAAACACTATATTTGCAATGTAAATATACTTTTAAGCATAATGCAGAAAAATAATCGTGTGCTTCTCTCAATGAGTGGGGGTATAGACTCTACTGTAGCGGCTATATTGCTAAAACGACAAGGATTCGACATCGTAGGCGTTACATACCGTACTTGGGATACTATCTCCGAAGGCTGTATGGAGAAAGAGAAAGGGTGTTGTACTATCAATGCTATTATGGAGGCAAAAAGAATGGCTACCCAAATGGGCTTCCCTCATCACTTTCTTGATATTCGCCATAAGTTTCGCCAGAGTGTAATACAAAACTTTATAGATGAGTATTTATCAGGTCATACTCCTAATCCATGCGTTGTCTGTAATGCAGAGATAAAGTGGGGTGAGGTATTGCGTATGGCCGACGAGATGGATTGCTATTACATAGCCACAGGACATTATGCTCAGATAGTAAATAATGATGGAAAGTATTATCTGCGTCGTGGCTATGATAGATTGAAAGACCAGACATATTTTCTATGGAAACTTCCGCAAAATGTTCTTTCTCGTACTATTTTCCCATTGGGAGAGTTGCACAAGACAGAGGTTCGTCGGATTGCCTTTGACGCAGGTTTTGAGAAGCTATCCAAAAAAGCAGAAAGCCAAGAAATTTGTTTTATAGAAGATGATAATTATCGTCATTTTCTCGAAAAAGAGGTAGGTAATTACTCTGAATACTGCCGTGAAGGTAATTTTGTAGACTCCAAAGGAAATATACTTGGTAAGCATCGTGGATATCCTAACTATACTATCGGTCAGCGAAAAGGGCTGGGTATTGCCTTAGGCAAACCAGCTTTTGTAAGTCAGATACGCCCATCTACAAATGAAGTGGTATTGGCTGAAAGAGATAGCCTGCTACAGAAGACGCTTTATGCTAAAGATTGCGTATTCGTAAGCGCATCTGATTTTGATGGAAATGCTACGGTTGAGGCTCGTATTCGCTATAAAACTCCTGCCTCTAAGGCGATGGTGACGCTACTTGGCGGTGACCGAGTTCGTGTGGATTTTGCTGAAGATGTATGGGCTGTAGCGAGCGGACAGTCGATAGTATTCTATCGCGATGATATTCTGCTTGGCGGTGGCGTAATCGAATGACAATTCACGCTAGTGTTCTTACAATCCAAAAGGAATTTTTATAATCAACTGTATGTTTCGTCCGGGCTCTGGTGCATTTAGTTTGCGGTAGAAGCTAAGGTGATTTAAGTATGCTACATCAAATATATTCTGTATTTGTAGGTCTGTTGAAAATGAAAATCTGCCAATACTCCAATATCCGTTTGCCGATATGTTTAGTAGAAAAGCATCTGGAGTAGTCTCTTCATTGCGAGCAATGCGGTTTTGAGCAAATACATAATCAAATCCAATTTTTAGGTTGTAACTCTTAAGGCACCAGTTTGTCGAGGAGTAGTATTCTGTAGAGAAACGCAACTTTGCTGGTACTGAAAATGGTAGTGGATATCCGTCTGTAAGGTTTAGATTGTAAAGGTATTCACCAGAGAGTTCTGCAGAGAAGCCTTTTAGAAAGCGATATGTGGCTGTAATTTCGCTACCCGCCATAAATACTTTTGCCTGTTTGTATTGATATATTTGCCCTGTGTGTGGTAGTATCGACCATTCACCTGAGGGGTCGAGGTAGATATAGTTAGCAAAATATGAGGCGTAGGGAGAAACGGAGAATTTTAGGTGTTTTGTCTTAAATTCGTATCCAGCGTCTAACTGATAACTTTTTTCGGGGCGAAGATGCGGATAGCCTTTTTCGTGGCGAAAGGCTCCGTGGTGAACTCCATTTGAGGCGAGTTCGTTGGCTGAAGGATAGCGGAAACTTTTGCCTATATTTATTCTCCACGAGTGTCGAAATGTGGTGTGAGAAATGCCTATAGAGCCAGAAAAGTCACCAAACCAACGGTTGATATTTTCGGCTCGTTGAGCATACATTTCAGTTTCGTCCATACTATAGCCAGCACCAACGAGATATTCTGCTAAGGTATTATCGTAGTACCCTTTGATGTTGATATTGCCAAAGTCGTAGCGAAGCCCTGCCGATAAGGCTATATGCGAGCAGGCTTTCCATGTAGTTATCCAATAAGCACCAGACGAGAGTCTCGAAAAATCTGGCAAAAGAAATGAATATCCTCCTGTGGTATTTTTTTGGTATTCTGACGCTAAGCCAAACATATTTACCCAACGACTATTTTCTCCTAATACAAAACGAAGGTTTACCGTCGCTGTATGTAGTAAGAACTCCAACTCTTTATTAGGCTCTATCTCGGGAGGTTTTTGATTGCTATAATGTGTATGAAACTCGGAGATTTCTCGGCGAAGATTTTGCTGATAGCCTAAATCCACAAGCATTTTGTATTTGCTAAACAAAAATATATTGTTTGATATGACTTTAAGGTGGTTTGCTGTAGAATATGGCATATCTATATCTCTGTAAGAACCATCTGGTAAGAGGCGATTGAGGTCTGGGATACCGTGAGCTCCGGGAAAGAATCCGTTTTTTGCATAGACATCTGATATGTTTATCCAAGATTCGAACCTCTTGCTTTTGTAGTTTGCTCCAAGCGAGAGGTTTCGCTCTATACCAGCAGTGTTTTTCATTCGTCCACCGTATGTAGGCATCTTCCAAGTAAGATATGTAACGGTATCGGTAGGAATACGATAATCGGAAAAATGCTGTTCGGTAAACCTACCTTTTATAAACCATTGTTTTTTCTTCCAATTGGCCGCAATAGAGACCCCTAATAGAGAGTTATTCGTTTTGCCTATTAGGGTAAGGTCGCCCCACAGCATATCGTTTTTCGGAGCAGTAGTAGGAATTATTTCTATCACTCCTCCGATAGCGTCGGAGCCGTAGCGAAGAGAGAGGGGACCCTTGTGTATCAATACATTATCTACATCATACTGGTCTATTTCAAGTCCGTGGTCTGCCCCCCACTGTTGGTTTTGCTGTACGATACCTCTATCTACTACTGCTACGCGATTGAATCCAAGTCCTCTAATTACGGGTTTGGAGAAGCCTGCCCCTATATCCATAGATTCGATGCCGGGTATCTCCGTCAGTGTTTTTACAAAATTGGTAGAGTTGTTTTTTAGAAAAAAAGATTTGCCGATTGTCTCCGTAGCAATAGGTATCGCTATTTCGGGGCGAGGTATAGAGGAAGAAGCCTCTACTGTCAATTCCGATAGGCTTTCAGACAGTTTTTGTGATATGGTATCGTTGTCTGAAATCCAAGCATTTTGCGATGAAATAATTCCACAGTAGAATATTACGGATATAAGTATAGCCCAGAGCCTAAGCATTGTTTTTTATAAGATATTTTCTTGCAACTAAGTTGCAAAGTTATAATTTTTCAAACAACAATGCCTTTTTATCTGTGATTGATAAAAGTAATTTTGTATTGTCTAAATCAATATCCCAATCGAAAATAGTATGCTTAGTAAAAATACACCTATTGATGTTTTACCAAGTATTGCAATTTTTTCATCAGGCGAGAATGCACGCTTTAGGCGAATGAAATTGCTTATGTGTAGTGGGATAAATGCTAATGGAAGTATCGCTACTAATGTGTTTTGCGAGAATAGCAAGTAGAAAAATAGTCCAGTGGCTAATAACCCATTGGAGAGATAAAAGGCTCTGCCAAACCTTTTGCCAAAGATTACTATAGTGGTGTGTTTATGGTGCTTTTTATCCTCTTCATAGTCGCGGTAGTTATTGGCTACCAATATGTTTGTAGTTGCTATTCCTACTCCTAATCCTGATAATATGACATCTGTCGCTATAGTCTCTGATTGTACATAGTATGTAAAGATTACAGGTATCAATCCATAGAAAACTATTACACATACATCTCCTAATCCATTATAAGCCATAGGGTAAGGACCTCCAGTATATGCATAGGCAAATATGGCTATCAGTAATCCTACTACTATAAGCCATAAGTTGATACTAAAGGCTAAATAAAGTCCTATGAGGCAGGCTATTGTTACTGTAATCCACGAGGCTATAGCCATTTGCTTGGGAGAGATAAGTCCTTGGGATACAGCCCTCTGAGGACCTATACGCTCGGCGGTATCAGCCCCTTTTTTGAAATCAATATATTCGTTGATGAAGTTTGAGGTTATCTGAAAGAGTATAGCTACAAGTAAGCAATTTAGAGCAATGAATAAGTTGAATACATCGTCACGCAATGCTATAGCTGAGGCTACGATTACAGGCGAGGCTCCTGCTGTAAGCGTTTTGGGGCGAGATGCTGCTATCCAAAGCCTTAAAGAGTCTTTTTGCATTGCTCTTCTTTGTTTTTTAGTTGCCCACAAGCCGCGTCAATATCTTCTCCACGAGAACGGCGTATAGTAGTAGTGATACCTCGTTTAGAAAGGTAGTCGCGAAATTGTTCTATTTTTTCTGTGGTAGGACTCATAAAGTCGAGCCCTTCTACTTTATGAAACCGTATCAGATTTACTCTACAATCCAGCCCTTTTAGTAATCCTACTAACTCTTTTGCATGGAGTAAAGAGTCGTTTTTGCCTTCGAATACGATGTATTCAAAAGATAGTCTTCGCTGATGAGAGAAATCATATCCTTTCAACATAGATATCAAATCTCGTAATTTATTAGACCGCTCTATTGGCATTATTTCGGCTCTCTCTTCAGGTATTGGGTTGTGGAGCGATATGGCTAAATGGCAATAACTCTCTTTGAGGAATCTTTCGGTTTTGTCTATCAGTCCAGAGGTAGAGACGGTAATTCGCTTAGGCGACATTCCAAATCCCCATTCAGATGTCAATATCTCTAATGCAGGTAAGAGCTCGCCTAAATTATCCATAGGTTCACCCATTCCCATAAATACTATGTTTGTAAGGCTATCAGATTCGTCTATAGACATTACCTGATTCAGGATTTCTCCTGTCGTAAGATTTCCTGCAAAACCACATTTGCCTGTCATACAAAATTGGCAATTCATCTTGCACCCGACTTGTGACGATACACATATAGTACTCCTATCACCTTCGGGTATCATTACGCTTTCTATGTTGCCATGGTCTGTCTGGAAGAGATATTTGCAAGTGCCGTCTTCTGATACTACTCGTTTAGAATATGGAGTTCTGCCTACGCAGAGATGCTTTGATAGAAGTTCTAAGTTCTTCTTTGATATGTTTGTGATTTGGTCTAAGTTTGTAATTCGTTTAGAATATACCCAGTCTATAAGCTGTTTGGCTACAAACTTCTGTAGCCCTAATCCTACTACTATATCCTGCAACTTGTATAACGATAACCCTACAATTGACTTTTTTAGCATCTATTTCTCCTCTGTTTTTTTTATGCAAAGGTAATGATTTTTATAGGATTGATATGATTATGTGTGATATAATGTTGAGAATGTGAAGGTAAGCTTACCTATCAAAAGAAACCTGATAGAAAAAACTATCGTATACTTTTATTTGCGATGTTTTATCTTGTTACGCCTTGATAGATTGAGTTTTTTGCAAATGATAGTATGAATGTAAAAAATGACTATATTTGCTCTCTGAAAAATAAAATTAGAAAAATAATGATACTTATAGCAGACGGTGGCTCTACAAAATGCGATTGGGCTTTGGTAGATGAGAATACAGAATTGTACATAAAGACAGATGGAATGAATCCATATTTTGCTTCGCCAGAACAGATAGAGCATACAATCAAAAAGCAATTGCTAAGAAAACTTCCTAAAGATAGTATTACGCAGATAGATAGAGTGTGTTTCTTTGGGGCTGGTTGCAGAGAGGATAAGTATGATTATCTGAAAGATAACTTGCAAAAGTGGTTGCCAAAGGCAGAAATATCGGTAGAAGGCGATATGAAAGGAGCGGCTCTCGCCTTGCTGGGAAGAGAAAGAGGCATTGCTTGTATCTTAGGGACAGGTTCGGCTTCGTGTCTATACGACGGTATTCAAATAGTAGAATTCGCTCAATCCTTAGGCTATATACTTGGCGACGAAGGTAGTGGGGCTACTATGGGTAAAACACTTGTGGCTGATTACTTTAAGTATCAAATGCCAGAGCCTATACGGGGGAAGTTTTTCAAAAAATATAAACTTACTCCACAAGCGTTGAACGAGGCAGTGTATAGAGGGGCTACTCCCAATAGATTTTTAGCGAGCTTTGCCCCTTTTTTGAGTAAAAACATAGCCGAACCGTATATCTATAATTTAGTTTTCGATTCGTTTATGGATTTTATGGGTAGGAATATCACTCAATATACAGATTTTCAGCAGGAAAAGATATCATTTTGTGGTTCTATTGCCTACTATTTTTCAGATGTGTTGGAGGTAGTAGTTGGTGAATTTGGTATGGAGATAGGAAAAATTATAAAATCGCCGATAGCGGGAATGGTAGAATTTTTTAGAACGAATAAATTGTAATACCATCGAAAAAAAATAGTCTGCCTAAAAGAGCAGACTATTTTTCTATTATAATACAAATAAACTATTTTACGATTAGAACCTCTTGTTTGATAATCAAACCATCGTTTTGAACGATTACTATGTATTTGCCTTGAGGTATATGGGAAATATCTATTTGATTCGTTTTGTTTGTATAGATAGTTTTCTCTTGTACTATTTCGCCTTTTATACTTATTAGTTTCAATGTAGCAGTAATCTCATCGCTATTGACAAATATGTTTATAAAATCTGTAGTAGGATTTGGATAAATTATAGTCTCTTTTTTAGTATTAGCGATAGAAGTTATAGCCAATGTTTTGAATGTTATAGTATCGCCAAAGTATTGAATGTTATCTACAATAGCATACGCAGTAAATTCGTATTCTGTATTTGGCGTAAGTGATTGTATTAAACCATCATTGCTCATATTCCAGCGAGTTTCCCCTACAGCTCTATAATAAAATCCCTCTTCTGTGATAGGAAATGTACCCTCCTCCGTGTGTTTATTGAGGCGAGCGTATGTCTGTCCAATGCTATCGGCAGGCAGAGTCTCTACCGTAGGCGATACTATTTCTGGTTCGCTTACTAAGATATTGTCGATATATAGATTGTTGTCTGCATTATTGCTTTTGGCTGTAGATTCGCCATAGAAGGCAATCCTTATATTCTTGCCTGCATATTTTGCTAAATCAATTTCAATATGTGTAGGCGTGTGTAGTATTTCGTTGAGGTTTCTATTGCCGAGTGTATCCATTGCCCAGAGTATAGAATTCGCTTCGGTCCAAGTCTTGCCATAATCTTCACTGAATAGAACCATAAACTTATCGTCTGGCTCCATTGTGGCTGGAGCGTTATTGGCATACTTCGTATAGGCAGCGTCAAACTCAAGTTTTGATAATGATGTGTTGATATGTATTGGCGGAGTAATAAGCCAGGCTACTGTATTGTATCCATAGATGTTGCATACGGCTTTTTTGCCCTGAAGCCCTATATTGCTGTCTTCTATTTTCCAGTTGCCTTTATTTGCAACCTCTTTTAGAGATGCTCCGTTGAATATGTCATCTGCCATTACATTTGCTTTCTCCCAGCAATCTAAAGAGTTGAACGAAAAATCGGTAAATTCCTCAGAAAAAGGCATTTCTAACGGCTGGCAAAATGTAGAGAAACGCACTTCGTATGAATATGCACTTTCGCCGTTGTCTTGGCAATCTGCTTTGACGCGTGCTGTATAGTTTGTGCTTGGTAATAGAGATATTAGTGCTACGGAGTTTGTCTGAGCTACGGTAGTCTGCCAAATAGTATCTCCGTCAGCTTTGTATTCTGCTATCCATCTCGATTCGCTTCCTCCTGCATTCCATGCCAAATCTACACTGTTGTGAGTAAGCGTATGTTCAAGTATATTTAATTCTGTAGGGCGTATGCACTGTGGCATATCTTTTACCTCGAGGTCGTCTATTAGGAAACGGACGAAGCGGCTATCGTTGCTCGTATTTTCTGTACGGAATGCAATATAACGCAAAGAGTCTGGGAGGTCGGTAAGATATATTACGAAGTTTGTCCATGTTCTGCGTGTCTGCGGAGTACAGTCTTGTATAGGAAGAAATGTAGAGGTGTCTGTAGGCGAACTCATTACCCCAACTACCAATTTGCCGTATGCATCATACTCTGAATTGTCATAATTGGCATAAAACGATACCTGCTTCAGGTTTAGCGATTCTTTGAAAGCGGGAGTTGCAGCCATATTGATATATTTAGTAGTGGCTATAGACATATAAAACTCCATACAGCCAGCACCGCTATGACCGTCGTTGGATATAACTCTCGGATATGTGTTGGAGGCAGACCAGCCTACAGCTCGTGTCCAACACTCAGGCAAAACGCTTGGTTCTGTATATAAAAACTCTTCTGAATAAGGCACCTCTATAGAATCGCAAGGTGCTTGCGAAAAAAGATTGCAGCACCCTAAAGCGAATGCTACAATCAAAAATAATTTAATGCTTTTCATTTAATAGTACTATCTTTTTATATGTTATTTACCAACAAACGCTATCGCACAAGGAATATCTCCTGTAGTATTTTTCCATACAAGCGTACCATCTTTTGCGAAACAGAATACCTCTCCTGGTATGGTATATGATTTAGCGTCTGTTATATAAAACTCCTCTCTGTTTTTATTATAGGCTATGCAATATGGAGCTGTGATAAGTCCAGAAGCCTCGTCTGATAGGAATTTTTCTGTAGTAGGCTTTTCTTTTCTGAGGTCGCATTTGAGGAACTCTTTTGCCATTGTTGAGTAGTCGTATGTATAGGCATAGATTACATCATCTACGATAATGAAATTGTTTAGTTGTCCGATAGCGAGAGGGGTGGGAGTGTCTGTTTTTGTGTCTATTTTGTACATCGCAGGTACTACTTTGTCGTAGTCGCCGCGAGATAATACATAGATATTGCCTTTAGAGTCTTGTTGTATAGTGTTTAGATTGATAGCTACATCTATCTTTTTTATCTCTTTCATTGTAGATAAATCTATTACAGACACCGTACGGTCGTAGTTTGGAGCCTCGTATCCCCCAGAGTTCGCTACATATAGTTTATTGCCTACTACAGTCAATCCCTCTGGCTGATAACCTACCTCTACTCTACGAGTCTCTTTCAGTGTAAGTGTATCAATCTCAGCCACAAACCCGATTTGTCCTTTGACTCCTACGGTACCTGCATAAGATGTTACATAAGCCTTGCCACCGTGGAATGCTATATATCTACAGTTTGGCACGGTAAAGTTGCCTATGTGCTTACCCGTTTTGCTATCCATTACCTCTACCATATTTGAGAGGTTTATTACGGCATACATTCTATTGCCATATATCTGTAGGTCGTTACCTACATCTCCGAGTTTGAAAGTAACATCTGGATTGATTTTTTGAAAAATATCAAGTTTGTAATCTGATGTTGCGTAGTCGTAATAGTCGAGTGAGGCTTTATTACTACCCATATTACCTTGGTTGAGTAGATAAAAACCTGCTGATGTGTTTAGAGGGTCAATTACCTCTACAGGCGTATCTCTTCTACAAGATACGAGTGCTACTAAAAGTAGCAGTGCTAAAGCAATTTTTTTAATGTTCATTTTGTGATTATATGTTTTTATTGTTTAATGATTTTTATAGTCTGTTGTTCTATTCCATCTTTGCTTATTTCTATAAAATAGATGCCTTTAGGTAGCTGGCTCATATCAATTCTGTTGGTAGAGGATTGAGTGTGAATTTCTTTTATTTTTTGTCCAAAAATGTTGTATAGTGTAATTCCTGCGTTCTCTATATTTATGTATAGATTGTCTGTGCATGGATTAGGGTAGATATTGATTGGAAGTAGCGTTTCTCCAAGCTTTGTAGTCGGAGCATTCCAGTTTAGTGCAGCTACGCCATATAGGTCGAAGCCGTTGGTATTGTATGGCATTGGATAAGGGTCATTGATGATTTGCCCACGCGAGTCGCGAGTGGCATATTGTGGGTCGATAGTGCCTATTACATCTACGATTTTTACAAATACTATGCTGTCTTTGTTTAGAAATTCACTGTCTTCTAACTCCGATATGTCAAAGGGAGTTCCCCAGCCAATGCGATATTTTCCCGCCAGATTTTTCAAATCTTTAGGCTCAATATGGGTAGCATAGCCAGATTGTTGAGATGTAGTTTGTGTGTTTGATACCGCCGGAAATCCTACCCAATGGATACTGTCGGAGCTGACATATACAAGTCCTAACTCCAAATAATAATCGTCGTATGAGTTTTCATAAATAGCAAAGTCGTATCCTTCGCCGTCTTTTATAGGATATTGGAATCTAACTACAGCTACACCGCTGTCTCCCAGACTTATGCAATTCTGTCGCCCTGCTAACTCCTCTTCGAATATCGGACCTATAGCCTCTCTTTCTTCTCCAAAAGATGCCACTCCTCGGCTTTTATTTGTTATCTCGAGCCAGCCTCGTCTAACGCTACATTCTGTTGCCCAGCCTACTATCCTTGGGTCGTTGTATTCAATGGCTTGACAACCCTCGGTGCCCACTGCACCGTCAAACTCTTCATAGGGAGTAACCTCGCCTGTATTCCAGTTTAGCACAGCTACGCCAGAAAGGTCGAAGCCACTTGACGCGAAAGGTGTAGGATATGGGTCGTTGATGATATTTCCTTGTGAGTCTCGTGTAGCATAGCGTGGGTCGATAGTGCCTACACAATCTACGAGTTTTACATACTTTACATTGTTTTTATCTAAAAACTCGTTGTCTGCTATCTCCGATAGGTCGAAAGGTGTCCCCCAACTGATGCGATATTTACCAGCAATGTTATTTATCATTGTAGGGTCTACTGTGCCAAATCCATCGACTTGAGTAGCAGTCTGTGTGTTTGATGTGGTAGGAAACCCAAACCAATGGACGCTATCGGAACTTACATAGGCTAAAGCTAATTCTAAAAAACCGTCAGAGAAAGAGTTTTCATATACCGCGAAGTCGTAGCCCTCTCCGTCTCTGATAGGGTGCTGGAATGTTAGAATCGCCACGCCACTATCTCCGAGACTTATGCAGTTCATTGTATTCGTAGCTTCGTCTGCCAATATAGGACCTATCGCTTCTCGTTCTTCGCCGAATCCAGCTACGCCAATTCCTTTATCGGCTATGTTTTGGTAGCCTCTCTCTACTATGCAACCTGTAGCCCATCCTACTATTCGTGGGTCGTTGTACGCAATAGCCTTACACCCCTCTGTGCCTACTGCTCCGTCAAACTGAGCTAAGGCACAGATAGGCAATGTAAGTAGTATAACAATTGTATTAAATAACCTCTTCATTTTTTTGTAATATTTAATTCTAAGAAAAAAAACAGCCCTGTAGTTATTCCCTTATGAGTGGCAAGTCTCCCACAAGGCTGTTTCCACGAAACAAAACTTTAATATAAATTTTTTAATATAAAACTAACTTTCTCTCTTCTTTGATAAAAAGGTGCTTTAGTACAAACAAAAAAACGCAGACCTTTTACCGTATCTTTTGTGATTGTTTTTTAGGCAATCATTCACAAAACATTGTAAAAACTCTACGAGCAACCGCATTTTTGCCCTCAAAGCAATACAAAAAGCACAGCAACATAGTTGCGTTCAGTGCAAAAAAATAAAAAGTTTATTTCGATTAAAACGCCCCTTTCCCGAGGGCTTTTGAATTTTAATCAATTTTAGTATTGTGGCAGGTCTTCTGACTTGCTTCGCTTTTCCGCGTCCTTCCCAGCCTATAAAAGCCAGTGGAGTGGTTTGGAAAGCTTTTTTTGTGAAGCTTACAGCAGCGGGTCTGTTGCCGACTTTCACGGCATTCCCTTTTTAATCTGATATTAGAACCAAATACGAGGCAAAAGTAATACTATTTTTCGATATGACAAAAAAATAGTTGTGATGATTACCACCACAACTATTTTGTAAAATAATTCGTCAAATTTCTATATCTACATTTTTACCCAAAGTTCTTCTCCTTGTTTCTCAACCTTTGCTAAATTTTTGGAAGTCAGTCCTTTGATAGCCTTATCCCACTTTTTATTTGATAGGGCGGCTTGCTCTTTTAGTGTGTTGAGTAGTATGCAAGGCTCTTTTTTTATTAGTTCGAATATGATTTTCTCATCTTCAGAGAGTTCTATTTGTTTTTTCTCTGGCTTCATTTGTGGGAAGAAAAGTACCTCTTGTATGGCTACTTGCCCTGTCATAAGCATTACAAGTCTATCCATTCCTATACCCATTCCGCTGGTAGGAGGCATACCGTACTCTAAGGCACGCACGAAGTCCATATCTATAAACATAGCTTCGTCGTCGCCCTTCTCTGATAGTCTCAATTGCTCTTGGAAACGCTCTAACTGGTCTATAGGATCGTTAAGTTCGCTGTAAGCATTAGCCAATTCCTTGCCGTTTACCATAAGTTCAAATCGTTCCGTCAGGCTTGGGTCTTCTCTATGGCGTTTACATAGTGGAGACATCTCTATGGGATAGTCTGTGATAAATGTTGGTTGAATATAATTGCCTTCGCACTTTTCGCCGAAAATCTCGTCTATCAGTTTGCCTTTACCCATAGTGTCATCTGCCTCAATTCCTAGTGTTTGGGCTATATTGCGTATCTCTTCCTCGCTTTTCCCTTTTAGGTCGTATCCTGTGAACTCTTTGATAGAGTCGAGCATAGAGATGCGTTTGAATGGAGTTTTGAAAGATATGGTACGGTCGCCAATAGTTAGTTCTGTAGAGCCATTTACATCGAGGCAGATTTTCTCAATCATCTTTTCCGTAAATTCCATCATCCAGTTGTAGTCCTTGTAGGCTACATATATTTCCATTGCTGTAAATTCTGGATTGTGAGTTCTGTCCATTCCCTCGTTGCGGAAGTTTTTTGAGAATTCATAAACTCCCTCAAACCCACCAACTATCAAGCGTTTTAGATAAAGTTCGTTTGCAATACGCAGATATAAAGGTATATCTAATGCGTTGTGGTGAGTGATAAAAGGACGCGCTGCTGCTCCACCTGGAATAGGTTGCAATACAGGTGTCTCTACCTCTATATAGCCTTGAGAGTTGAAGTAGTCACGCATCGATTGATATACTTTTGTCCGTTTTAGGAATATGTCTTTAACTCCTTCATTAACTACCAAATCAACATAACGCTGGCGATAGCGTTGCTCTGGGTCGTCGAAAGCATCGTAAGCTACACCATCTTTATACTTTACGATAGGCAACGGTCTGATGGTCTTGCTCAAAACAGTCAATTCTTTTGCATGAACCGATACTTCACCCATTTGTGTGCGAAAAACAAAGCCTTTAATCCCGATAAAATCGCCTATGTCAAGTAGTTTTTTGAAAACTACATTATACATCTCTGGTTGTTGCTCTGTGGCGATGTCTTCGCGGGTAATATACACTTGTATTCTTCCCTTAGAGTCTTGCAATTCTACAAAAGCCGCTTTACCCATAATTCTGCGACTCATAATACGCCCTGCTATACATACCTCTCGTAGAGGTTCTGCTCCGTCTACAAATTCTGTCTTTATATCTGAAGAAAACGCATTGGTAGGGTATAATGCAGCAGGATATGGATTGATGCCAATTCTCTGCAATTCCTCACGGCTCTGCCTTCTAAGTATCTCTTGTTCTGATAGTTGTGCCATAAATTTTGTGTTAACTATTGTGATTTTTGGAAAAATCGTCAGTAAATAAAAATATAACTTTCTAAGAAAGTATTTGAAAAACTACAAAGTTATAAAAATTATTTCAAATGAATCGCGAAGAAAAATGCAAAACTCGTAAAAGTTGTATGTGATGCAAATGATAAGAGTCTTTTTTGTTTAGAAATGAAGTGTGTGAAAATGCAAAAAGGGTGTTATATGTACTTATTTAATAAAAAATAGTTACCTTTGCGGTTAAATCGTTTTTGTGCTACATATCGAATTGATTTCGATGAAAATAGTATAATGGAGAATGAAGTATAGTAAAATTCTTTTTGTGTCAATACTTGTTGTGTCTATGTCTATGGCAGTGGCAGACTTGTCAGCACAAAAGTATAAGTGGAAGCACTACTATATGGAGGCTGGTTTGCTTGGCGGAGGAAGTTTTTATCTGGGCGATGCTAACGAGAAACTTTTTCGTGGACTTTTGCCTACCGTTGGAGTATTCGCAAAACATAAGTTCAATGGTCATTGGGAGGTGAAATTGCAATCTACCGTTGGACAGACCTTGATAGGTACATTTGGCGAAGAGCAACGCCAAACAACATTTGGAGACTTGGCGTTTCTTGCCGAGTTTAACTTCTTCAACTTTGGTGCGATGTCGCTCGAACCCTATGCCTCTAAAGTGTCTCCTTATATTTTTGCTGGTATTGGTGGAGCGTATTTTAATCACGAGATTGCGCCGATTTTGCCTTTTGGATTGGGGGTAAAGTGGAGTGTAACAAATCGCTTCAATATCGGGGCCTCTTGGAGTATGCAAAAGACAATGTGGAACGATAATTTCGACCTTATAGACAATCCTTTAGGTCAGAAACAGGGTATGTGGAACAATAATGATTGGTATTCTACGGTATCAATATATCTGTCGGTGAATTTCTGGGAGATTTGCCCCTCGTGCAAAGATGGGCGTAGAAACTATTTTTATAATAAATACTGATTATAAATACTTGATTGTTAGTGTATAAAGATAAAATAAATCAACGACAACTTCCGAGCCATATCGCTATTGTAATGGACGGAAATGGTAGGTGGGCTAAGCAACAGGGTTTTGACCGCACTTTTGGTCATACAAATGGAATCCACACTGTGCGTAGGATTACAGAAGCCTCTGTAGAGATAGGGCTCAAGTATCTTACTCTCTATACTTTTTCTACCGAAAATTGGAACAGACCGGAGGCTGAAGTGCAGTATATTATGCGTCTTTTGGTCGATAGTATCGAAAAAGAGACTCCTACTTTCCATAAAAATAATGTTCGTCTTTTAGTAATAGGCGATACGATGAGGCTTGCTGATGATGTAAGAGAAAAACTTAATGGTTGTATAGCCGAAACAAGTGGTAATACAGGACTATCGCTCGTATTGGCTCTTAGTTACTCTTCTCGCTGGGAGATTACAGAGGCTGTCCGCAAGATAGCAATTGAGATAGAGGCTGGAAGGCTACAAAGAGCGGATATTGATGAGAACACAATAACACGATTACTCAATACAAGCAATATGCCTGACCCAGATATTGTAATCCGTACAGGTGGTGATATTAGGATTTCCAACTTTCTGCTTTGGCAATCGGCTTATTCGGAGTTTTTCTTTACAAAGACATTTTGGCCTGAGTTCTCGCAAGAGGAGTTTTTTAAAATAATATACGATTTCCAGCAAAGAGAAAGAAGATTTGGGCTGACAGGCGAACAGGTAAAAGAGACGAGAAAAAATTAAATTTATTACAGGATACAACAATTTCTATCATAAAAATATAAAATGATGTTTGTGAAAAATATAAAGTACGCCATATTATTACTTTTGTTGTTGCCTATCAGGGTTTTTTCGCAGGATAGTACTAAGGTAAGTTTGATGAACTACGAAACGGCAAAAGATTATACTATTGCAGATATTGCCGTAACAGGCGACCTCACATACGAAAACTATATAATAGTGGGTTTCTCGGGGCTGTCGGTAGGTGATGTGGTAACTGTGCCGGGTAAAAAGATTTCAGAGGCTATAAAAAAGTTCTGGAGGCAAGGTTATTTCTCTGATGTACAGATATTTGCTGATAAGGTAGAGGGCGATAGCATTTGGCTAAATATCTATCTAAAACAGCGTCCCAAGATCGCCGAAATAAACTACTATGGGGTAAAAGGTTCGGAGCAAGACGACTTGAAAGAGAAGCTCGGAATCACAGGCAATACTATTCTTAGCGACGACTTGCTTGATAGAATACATGTCCGTATCAAAGAGTATTTGTCTGAAAAAGGTTATGAGTATCCTGCTATAGATGTGGCGCAAACCAAAGTAGAAGAGGGATTGGTAAAACTCGATATTACCATAGAGCGAGGCGAAAAGATAAAACTTCGCAGGCTTATCGTTAATGGTAATGATAATTTATCGCTAAATAAGATAGATAAAGCGATGAAGAAGACCAATCGTCCCTCTATTTTTAATATATTTAGAAGTAAAAAGTTTATTACTGCCAATTTCCAAAATGATAAACAATCTGTTATAGAAAAGTATAACGAAATTGGTTTCCGCGACGCCGAGATAGTAAGCGATAGCATAGTATCTGTGGATTCTGCTCATGTAGATGTATATATGACTATCAATGAAGGTAAAAAGTATTATTTCGGTAATATGAATTGGAGTGGTAATACTATCTACAATACAGGTATTTTGAATGGATATTTAGGAATAGAAAAAGGCGATGTGTTCAACCAACAGCAACTCGATAAAAGACTAAACCAAGATGAAGATGCTGTAATGTCGCTATATCGTGATAATGGCTATCTTTTTGCACAAGTAGATCCAGTAGAAGCAAGTATAGATGGAGATACTATCAACTTTGAGTTTCGTCTCTATGAGGGTAAGCCTGCTACGATAAATAAGGTTATTATAAACGGTAATGATAGGGTTTATGAGCATGTAGTGCGCCGTGAACTTCGTACGCGTCCTGGAGAGGTATATTCTCAGAACGATTTAGTGCGTTCTCTCCGTGATTTGGCTCAATTACAACTTTTCAACGAAGAGAAACTATATCAAGGTGAACTGATACAGCCAGATATTGAGAATGGTACGGTAGATATTGTCTATGACCTCGAATCAAAGTCGTCAGACCAGTTTGAGTTCTCGGCTGGCGTATCGCCTCAAGGACCAGTGTTGTCGGTAGGTATCAAATTCACTAACTTTGCTATTCAGAACCTTTTCAAAAAGGATATGTATCACATAGTCCCTCAGGGTGAGGGACAGACGCTAAACCTTAAGGCACAGGTTAATGGTAAATACTATCAAAATTATAGTATATCGTTCCTCGAACCTTGGCTTGGAGGCAAACGCCCAAATTCACTTTCTGTAGGAGTATTTTATGCTATTCAGACTGGCTTGAGCGAACGCTACCGTTCGGCGCTCAACGAACATTTGGCATCTTATTATGGTTATACCTATGGTATGGACAATACTGGTTATACTTATGAATATGATACAGGTACTCGAATGATGACTCTCGGAGCTTCCGTAGGTATAGGCACAAGGCTGAAGTGGCCTGACGATTATTTCTCGTTCTATACAGACCTATCTTATCAACACTATCGCCTGAAGAATTGGTATGACTACTATTTCGGTTTCTCCGATGGTATATCAAATAACCTTGCACTCGGCTTTACATTGCAAAGAAATTCTATAGACAATCCTATCTATACTCGTAAGGGGTCTACTTTTACTCTTTCGCTAAATCTGACACCTCCATATTCTCTATTTTCAGGACTGGATTATAGTAAGATGTCTGCGGAGCAGACTCGTCGCTGGATTGAGTATCATAAGTGGAAATTCTCAGGTAAGATGTTCGTGCCTCTTACTCGCGACGAGAAACTTGTGATGATGGCTCGCGTAGAATATGGTTTTGTCGGATACTACAATAAGTATAAACGCTCTCCTTTTGAGAAATTTTATGTAGGAGGTGACGGTATGAGTGGATATACTTCTCCAGGAACTGAGACTATTGGCCTGCGTGGATATACCAGTGGCTCTCTGACTCCTATAATGCCTAATACAGCCGTATCAAACGGAAATATGTATACGCGTATGACAATGGAGCTTCGCTATCCAATACTTATGCAGGGAACAACGGCTCTTTGGGGGCTGGCTTTTGTGGAGGCAGGTAACTGTTGGAGTGAATTCAAACAGTTCAACCCATTTGAACTAAAACGCTCTGCTGGAGTTGGTCTTAGAGTATTTCTGCCTATGTTTGGTCTGCTTGGTATCGATTGGGGATATGGATTTGACCGCCCATTTGGACAGTCAGAGCGTAGTGGTTCGCAATTTACTTTTGTACTTGGACAAGAGTTCTAATCTTTGTAGCGTGTTAAACTATTCTCTAAAAACACTATCAAACATTAAGTTATTATCATTAAAGAATTATATAGTAATATGAAAAGACTTAGTATAATTTGTGTGTCTCTATTTGCTTGCTTTCTTATATCTTCAGCCCAAAAGGTAGTTGTGGTAGATATTGAGTATATATTGACCAACATTCCTCAGTATGAAGCAGCCAACGACCAACTTAACCAACTATCGCAGCGTTGGCAGAAAGAGATAGAACAGGCTCAGGCAGAGCTTCAGACTATGTATCAAAATTACCAGACTGAGTTGGTATTCCTTACTCCAGAAATGAAAAAACAACGAGAAGATGAGATTATAGCCAAAGAGAGGGAGACTAATGAGAAGAAGAAAGAGTATTTCGGAGCTGACGGTAAATTATTCAAACGCCGTGAAATACTTATTAAGCCTATCCAAGACGAGATTTATAATGCTATCCAAGACCTTAGCAACTCCAAAAAATACGATATAATACTCGATAAAAATTCAAATGTAGGTATCGTGTTCGCTACTCCTAAAGTAGATATCAGCGACGAGGTATTGACTCAGCTTGGGTATAGCAAAGCTGAATAAACAAGATAATTTAATTAGAAACAAATAAATTTAATCAAAAAAAATGAGAAAGATTCTATTATCACTCTTGGCAGTAGTAATGCCGTTGGTTGCGTTTTCGCAGGAACTCAAAATCGGATATTTAAACACAGAAGAGGTAATGATGGCTATGCCTGAAATTAGCAATGTGGAGAAAGAATTAGCAGCATACAGCGAGAAGAATACAAAGTATCTGACTGATATGGAGACAGAAATCAAAAACGAAGAGGCTAAATATCAGAAAATGGAGGCTACTGCTACAGCTACTATGAAGGCAGACCAAGAGGCTAAAATTCAGACACTCTACCAACGCTATCAGACTACTGCTCGTACTGTACAACAAGACATCCAGCAAAAACAGATGTCGTTGATACAGCCTGTGCAGGAAAAACTCTTGAAGGCTATTCAGGCAGTTGGCGAGAAAAATGGATTCCTTACTATTATGGAATCTGGTGTTTTTCACTACAAATCATCACAAATGATAGATGTGACAGAGTTAGTAAAAAAAGAGTTGAATATAAAGGCTACGCCTGCTAAAACTACTTCTACTACAAACAAGTCTAATTCTACTACTAAAAAGTAATCTTTTTGTAGAAAAGTATAATTATAAAAATAGGAGACGATACATTTTTTTCGCCTCCTATTTTTGTTAGAAACCGATTCTTATTTTTTTCGTATCTGGCTTGCAAATACTCCAGCAATTACTATTATCATACCTATCGCTTTGGCTAAAGTAATAGTCTCTTGTCCTATCATCAAGGCAAAAATGATAGTAAAGATAGGTATCAAGTTTGTAAAAGCACTCGCCTTGGCTATTTGTATTCTTTTAGCAGCAAACGAAAATGCCATAAACGCCAAAGAAGAGCAAAGTATTGCTAACATAGACATATAGAAAATGGCTTTTACGCTCCAATTCATTCCTAATATGCTCTCTACGCTCTGCATTGAAAGAAGTATTGGAATATAAAGCACTGCAGATATTATATTTTGCCAAATGATAATAGTGATAGGTTTGTAGCTAAGTAGCTTGTAAAGTACTATGTTGTATCCTACCGCAGACAGTACTGATACCATAAGTAGTATTAGCCCTATAAGGCTAAAATTGCCTTGTAGTCCATTACTGATAGATATAATCGCTACACCTATTATCGAAATAGTAACTCCGATGAGAACCATTGGCGTAATTCTCTCTTTATAGAAAATACGGAGTCCGAACGGTACTATTACAGGAATTATGGCTATCAGAATAGCCGCATAACTTGCATCTACAAACTTCAATCCATAGTTTTCGCTTAGAAAGTATAGAAATGGTTCGAAGAAAGCTAAAAGGAAAAATAATTTGTAGTCGCTTTTGCGAATTGGTTCTATCTGTTTAGTAAGAGTTGCAAAGCCTAATAGTATCAATGCAGATATTATTAATCTTACTGTTAGGATAAGCACTACATCAAAACCGTCGTTGAGTAGTTCTTTTGTCCATACAAAGCTTATTCCCCAGAATATCTCCGCGAAGATAAGCACGATATATGCTACTAAGTGGTTCTTTTTTTGTAAGTCAGGTGTCATTTTTTATCGTTTTTTTTATAAGTGTTAGTCCGTCTCTGATAGGTAGTATTATTTGTTGCAACTCCGAATGTTTCGCTACATACTCGTTGAATTCTACTATCGCTTGTGTCTGATAGTCGTTGCTTGCGTGAGTCTCTTCCAATACCTTGCCCGACCATAGTGTGTTATCGGCTATTATTAATCCGTTTGGAGTAAGTTTGGGTAAAACAATCTCAAGGTATTGCTTGTAGAGGCGTTTATTGCCGTCTATGAATACAAAGTCGTATTGATATGGCAATTCAGGTATTATATCCATAGCGTCGCCTATGTAGAGAGAAATTTTTTCCGAGAAAGGAGAAGTCGAGATGTTTTCTCTTATGAAATCTTCCAATTCATCGTTGATTTCTATTGTGTCTATATGTCCTTCAGGTGGTATTCCTTCGGCCATACATAGAGTAGCGTATGCTGAAAATGTCCCTATTTCAAGCACTCTTTTAGGCGAGTTTATCGAACAAAGCATTTTTAATAATCTACCTTGATAGTGTCCGCTCTGCATACGAGGATTTAGTAGATGGATATTCGAACGGCGAAATATCTGGTATAGATATTCAGGTTCTCGCTCTAAAAGAGATTCGATGTAAGATTCTATTGAGGAGTTCATCTCGGCTATTTATATCGATCTATTTCGCGTTTTGTGTCCTTGTCTTTTAGGCTTTGGCGTTTGTCATATTGCTTTTTGCCTCGAGCCACATATATGTCTATCTTTGCCAAACCCTTTTCGTTGATATACAGCATGGTAGGGACAATCGTATAGCCTGTCTCTTTTGTCTGTCGCTCTATCTTTTTTAGTTCTCTTTTAGTTAGCAAAAGTTTGCGAGTGCGATTTGACTCGTGATTATAGAAGTTTCCTAATCTAAATGCCGCAATATGCATATTGATTATCCACAGTTCTCCTTTGTCGAAAGCACAATAGGCATCTACCAGCCCTGCTTTGCCCTCTCGTATAGATTTTATCTCTGTGCCATAGAGTACAATGCCAGCGGTATATTTTGTCAGAAGTTCGTAGTTGAATCCTGCTTTTCTGTTTTTTATCTGTATATCAGATTTTTTGTGCATCTAATTTTCTTTTGAAGATAAGTCTTTTTATGTTGAAAATGCTTGCAAAGTTAGTGAAAAAATGATAAATGTTATTTTTGCATTATTATGGTTTTGCTTTTTGATATTTCGCTTTTTCTATTTTTACGAAAAAGTACTACCTTTGCACACTATCAAAAAAATATAAAAAACAGATGAATTTGAAAATCAAAAACCCGATTATTTTTATAGACTTAGAGACTACAGGCATCAATGTATCGCAGGATAGAATTGTGGAGCTTACCTACCTTAAGGTAGAGCCTAACGGCAATAAGTGTGAGCGAACTATAAGGATAAATCCAGAAATGCATATTCCAGAGCAAGCCTCTGCTATACATGGCATCAAGGACGAAGATGTAGCCCAAGAGCCTACATTTAGGCAAATTGCCGCTAATTTGGCACAAGAGTTTTTGGGTTGCGATTTCGCTGGATATAATTCCAATCAATTTGATATACCGCTATTGGCTGAAGAATTTTTGAGGGCTGGTGTAGAAATAGACCTCAAAAAGCGTAAGTTTATAGATGTTATGGTGCTTTTCTTCAAAAAAGAACCTCGCAATTTGTCGGCGGCCTATCGTTTCTATTGTGGCAAAGAGATAGTAAATGCCCATTCCTCTGCAGCCGATATCAATGCTACATACGAAATACTGGAAGCCCAGTTGGAAAAGTATGGTGACTTGGAAAACTCTGTAGAGTTTCTATCAGAATACTCTTCTCATACTAAAAATGTGGATTATGCTGGTCGCATCGTTTATGACGATAAAAAAAGAGAGGTCTTCAACTTTGGAAAACATAAAGGAGTGCCAGTAAGAGAGGTGTTCAAAAAGGAACCAAGTTACTATCAATGGATGATGAATGGTGATTTCCCGCTATACACAAAAAGAGTTATCACTCAGATAAAACTTTCAATGTAACTCAGAATAATTTACGAAATCCACTTTCAGACAATCCCCAGAATCCTGCGTAGTTGGCTGATTGAGTGTTTCCAAACCTGTTTTTCGTCTTCTATGTCATCTTCGTAAGCAAAGTCCGTTACAGTTAGGGTAACTTGCTGTGTCAAATCGCTACGCGATATGCGGAGTTCGAAATAGTATTTTTCTGGCTCGTCTTGCCAATGTAGGCGAATATATTCGCTTTGCTTGATATGGCGAATGTCGGCTATCTGCTCGTGTTTGTCCCACACGAACGACATTTGAGAGTCGTCTATGCTATTTACTTCGTCGGCAAACCAACGCGACAGCCCTAGGTCTGTAGATATGCTCTCCCAAAGCTTCTTCGGCGGGCATTCACCCAATATAAATTCTATTTGATAACTCTGTTTTTTCATCGTTTTCTTATATGTTTTCTTAAAATGAAACAAAAGCGAATGGTAACATAGCCGATACGCTGTCAATTACATAAATCTCCTCTTCTCCATATAGGATTACTTTAAGAGGTGTTTGGTAGCGTTTCTCTGTTTCGAGTAGTACTTGAAGGCAACTGCCACAAGGCGTAATAGGTTTTTGTAGAAAATTTCCATTGTGGTAGGCCGCAATAGCGATAGCCAGTGGCTTCTTGTCGGGGAAGCGAGCGTTTGCGTAAAACATGGCTGTTCTCTCTGCACATAAGCCCGATGGATAAGCCACATTCTCTTGGTTATTGCCTGTTATTACTTCTCCTGTTTCGAGCAATATGGCTGCTCCGACATTAAATTTAGAATATTCTGCATACGAGTATTTTGTTTGTCGTTTTGCTTCCTCTACTAGTATGCGAAAAGATTCTTTTAAATCACTTATTTGGACGGATTGGTATTTTATTACAATATCTCTGTTTTGCATTTTATTAAACTTTACTAATTGCGAAATTACAAAATTTTTCTTATTTGCCAAATGTGTTATAAGTTTTTTATATGATGAAAAAATCATATATGTAAATTCATTGTTTTGAAAAAAAATAACTACCTTTGCAAAAATTGCAAAAAATGGCAGAACCATCTCGACTGATAATACTGAGAGCAACTCAAAAGATTCAAAATCTTGAAGAGGATAACGCATTGTTGCAAAAAGAGTTGCGTAGATTGTCGGATATTGAGTTGAAATATCAGTTATTGCAGAAAGATTATGAAAGGTTGAAGTTAGCTCGAGCCTTTGGTCCCTCTGAGGAGGATAAAAAAAAGGCGTATCGCAGGCTGACAAATATGATTGAAAGAATCGACAATTGTTTGAATATAATTAGAAATCAATAGTTTATACCTATGGAATTGAATGGATTGCAGAGAATCACCGTAAAGGTGGCTGGCAATGTGTTTCCTCTGGAGGTAGTGCCAAGCGAGGAGGAGTTCTATAGGATTGCGGCAGAGATACTAAATAGAAAGTTAGAGTATTACGAAAAGGCGTATCCTGCGCTAAATAGGAGTAAGTTGCTCTCTATGGTAGCTTACGATATAACGGTTGGTTTTCTAAGATATACTAATTCAAATGACTTGACAGATGCTATTTCGGAATTGAAAGGTCTTGTTTGAGACTCGTATATTTAGTGTCGTGTTTTTTAGAGTTTTTCAATAGGCATTCAATCAGCATTAATCTACTGGTTGGGAGCCTATTTTTGTTGTTCTGAATTTATTGAGAAAATAAAATTTAATAAATAAATAGACTAAATATGAGCATATTATTTTTAATTATTGCACTGTTGGGCGGTATTGGACTCGGATTTGTGATAAGCATATTTATAGCCAAAGCAAAAGAAGAAGAGATACGCAATAAGATGAAGGAGGAGGCAGAAAACTTCAAAAAGACCAAGATGCTTGAGGTCAAAGAGAAGTTTATGACGATGAAAAACGAACATGAAAAAGAGGTGGCTGAGCGAAATCAACGCTTTCAACAGATTGAAAATCAGCAAAAACAAAAAGACCAGACTATCAAGCAAAAGTACCAAGAACTCAATCATAAAAACCAAGAGTTGCAGAATGAGACTAAGAAACTTGATACTATCCGTGAGAATCTAAACAATCAGGTCATCGTAGTAGAAAATAAGAAAAAAGAACTTGAAAAACTGAAACAGCAAGAGGTGGCTACCTTGTCGCAGATTTCTGGTCTGTCGGCTGAGGAGGCAAAGTCTCAGTTGATAGAAACTATAAAAGACGAGGCAAAGACAGAGGCTATGTCTTATGTCTCCGACATAATGGAAGAGGCGAAGATGAATGCCAATAAAGAGGCAAAACGAATTATTATACAAACTATTCAGAGAGTTGCTACAGAGACGGCTATTGAAAATTCTGTAACGGTATTCAATATAGATTCTGACGAAATAAAAGGGCGTATAATAGGACGCGAAGGTAGAAATATCCGTGCATTGGAAGCTGCTACCGGTGTAGAGTTTATAGTAGACGATACCCCAGAGGCTATAGTCCTTTCAGGTTTCGACCCAGTTCGTAGAGAGGTAGCAAGACTTTCTCTTCACCAACTTGTTACAGACGGTCGTATTCACCCAGCGAGAATCGAAGAGGTGGTAGCTAAAACTCGCAAGCAGATAGAAGAGGAGATAATCGAAGTAGGTAAAAAGACTACTATCGACCTCGGAATACACGGTTTGCACCCAGATTTGATTCGTTTGGTAGGAAAGATGAAGTATCGCTCTTCTTACGGACAAAACTTGCTACAACACTCTCGTGAGGTTGCCAATCTATGTGCTATTATGGCTGCAGAGTTAGGACTCAATCCACAAAAGGCAAAGCGTGCAGGCTTGTTGCACGATATAGGAAAAGTGCCTGATGAGCAACCAGAATTACCACACGCTATATACGGTATGAATTTGGCTGAAAAATACAAAGAAAAACCCGATGTGTGCAATGCTATAGGCTCTCACCATGACGAGGTGGAGATGACATCTCTATTGGCTCCTATAGTGCAAGTGTGTGATGCTATCTCTGGTGCAAGACCGGGAGCAAGACGCGAGATAGTAGAGGCATATATCAAACGCCTCAACGACCTCGAAACATTGGCTATGAGCTACGAAGGAGTGGTTAAGACATACGCTATTCAGGCGGGTAGAGAACTTCGTGTGATAGTAGGTGCCGATAAGGTAGATGATGCAGCCATAGAACGACTCTCGTTTGATATTTCTAAGAAAATACAAGACACAATGACATATCCTGGTCAAATAAAAATTACAGTCATTCGCGAAACTCGTTCGGTAAGCTATGCCAAGTAAAAGTTTGATATATAGCATAAAATCAAAGGAGTAGTGCCTATTGGGTGTCTACTCCTTTTTTGTGAAAAGTGAGTGAGCCTGTTATGGTTTTGCTATTCCAAAAAAAAATATTAACTTTGCAGTTTTATTAGAAAATCATTTATAAATCAAAAAAAACAAGTAAAAAGATGAATTTAAGTAACATCAAACCAGCAGAAGGCTCTGTAAGAGCTAACAAAAGATTAGGTCGTGGTGTTGCATCAGGCAAGGGTGGTACTTCTACCCGTGGGCACAAGGGTGCAAAGTCGCGTTCAGGTTATTCACGCAAAATTGGTTTCGAGGGTGGTCAAATGCCACTTCAACGCCGTTTGCCTAAGTTTGGCTTCAAGCCTATTGATAAAGTAGAGTACAAGGCTATCAACTTGTTTGCTCTTCAGGCTTTGGCTGACAAAAACATTGTAGAGATATCAGTAAAAACTCTTGTAGAGGCTGGTATGATTTCTAAAAAACAAAAAGTTAAAATCCTTGCAAAAGGTGAATTGAAATCAAAAGTAAATGTAGAGGCTCACGCTTTCTCTAAAACTGCTCAAGAGGCTATCGAAAAAGTGGGCGGAACTATAAAAATCGTTGAATAATGAGACTCGTAGAAACTATTAAAAACATCTGGAAGATAAAAGACCTTCGTAATAAGTTAGGGGTGACTATATTGTTTATCCTAATTTATCGTTTTGGCTCTTTTGTAGTACTTCCGGGCATCGACCCTGCTACTCTGGCTGACCTTAAAAGTCAGACTCAAGGCGGACTTTTGTCGTTGCTTGATATGTTTTCTGGTGGTGCTTTCTCCAATGCTTCTATTTTTGCGTTGGGAATTATGCCATATATCTCTGCTTCTATCGTAGTGCAACTTTTGGGTATAGCAGTGCCTTACTTCCAGAAAATGCAACGCGAAGGCGAGAGCGGAAGACGCAAACTAAACCAAATAACCCGTTATCTTACAGTAGCGATTCTGCTTTTGCAAGGTCCTTCTTATTTGGTAAACCTCAAAGTTCAGATTGGTCAAGCTATGGGTGGCATACCTGAAAGCATTAGTTCTTTCTGGGGCTTTACATTGCCTTCTGTGCTTATTCTTTGTGCAGGCTCTATGTTTGTAATGTGGCTTGGAGAGAGAATGACAGATAAGGGTATAGGAAATGGTATCTCTATGCTTATTATGATTGGTATTATTGCTCGTCTGCCTCAGGCTCTTACACAAGAGTTGATAGTAAAGATGACAGAGAACGGAGCGGGCGGTCCAATTATGTTCTTGGTAGAGATAGTGATATTTGTAGTAGTTATCGGAGTTGCTATCCTGCTCGTTCAAGGAACTCGTAGAATACCAGTACAATATGCTAAAAGAGTTGTCGGAAATAAACAATACGGCGGTGTTCGCCAGTATTTACCACTGAAGGTAAATGCAGCTGGAGTAATGCCTATTATCTTTGCTCAAGCAATTATGATGGTGCCTGTCCTTTTTACTCTTGGAGATACAGAGCCAGGAGGCTTTATTAGAGCGATTGTAGATACTCAAGGTTTCTGGCATAACTTTATATTAGCATTGTTTATTATCGCTTTTACATACTTCTATACAGCAATCACATTCAATCATAATCAGATTGCAGAGGAGATGAAGAGAAATAACGGATTTATTCCTGGCGTAAAACCTGGTAAGCAGACTGCTGAATATATTGATACTATTATGTCTCGTATAGTACTTCCGGGTTCTATTTTCTTAGCTATAATAGCTATTTTGCCAGCATTTGCACGCTTCTTTGGTATTACTACTGGGTTCGCACAGTTCTTTGGGGGAACTTCTTTGTTGATTATGGTAGGTGTAGTACTTGATACTCTGCAACAGATTGAGTCTCACTTGCTTATGCGTCATTATGATGGACTTATGAAGTCTGGTGCAAGAATTAAAGGACGCACAGGTGCTATGGCTGCTTACTAATTTATCAGTAATAATAAATCTAAAGATAGGCGATGAGATGTATAAAACTTTTCATCGCCTTTTTTTGATGTTTTCGAGGAAAAACTGTAACTTTGCAGAAAATATAAACAAGTATATAAAATACAAAAAATCAGGTATATGAAACCAATAATTACGCCCGAAGAGGCTGTGAAGAAAATCAAAGATGGTATGACTATCCTTGCCGCTGGGTTTTTATCCACAGGCTCGGCATTGAGTGTCTGGAAGGAGTTGGCAAAAAGCGGAGTAAAAGGACTTACAATTGTCTGTAACGATACGACTTTCCCCGATCGCGGTCATGGATTGCTTTTCGAAACTAAGCAGGTGAAAAAAGTTATCACCTCGTATCTCGGAGCAAATCCTATTTCGCAAGAACAGTACGCAAACGGAGAGATAGAGGTTGAATTTTCTCCTCAAGGAACGCTGATAGAACGCATCCGCTGTGGTGGAATGGGGTTGGGTGGAGTACTTACTCCTACTGGTCTCGGTACTCTTGTAGAGCAAGGAAAGGAGAAGGTAGTAGTAGATGGCAAAACTTTCTTGTTGGAGAAGCCAATTCGTGCAGACATAGCTCTTTTAGGTGCTGCTCGTGCTGATGAGGCTGGCAATTTGTATTACGAGGGAACCCATCGTAACTTCAATCCAATGATGGCTATGGCTGCTGATTTGGTAATTGCTGAAGTGGAGGATATATTGCCAATAGGCTCTATAAAGCAGGAAGATGTGCATACACAAGGTATTTTAGTAGATTTTTTAATTAAGACAAATAAATAAAAAAGATATAATTATGGCTAAATCACTTATTAGAATGAGAATGTCGTCGCATGACGCGCATTACGGTGGTAACTTGGTAGATGGAGCAAAAATGCTTCAACTTTTTGGCGATGTCGCTACAGAATTGCTCATTATACAAGACGGCGACGAGGGTCTGTTTTGTGCATACGACAATGTAGAATTCCTTGCTCCTGTTTTTGCAGGTGACTATATTGAGGCTGTGGGCGAGATAACAAGTGTCGGCAATAGTAGCCGTAAAATGAAGTTCGAGGCTCGTAAGGTAATAGCTCCTCGTACAGATATTTCTGAGTCTGCTGCTGATGTTTTGGCAGAGCCTATAGTAGTGTGTCGTGCTACAGGTACTTGTGTGGTGCCTAAAAAATGCCAAAGAAAAAACGCTTAATTTGCAAATAAGAGATAAATAGACGATTATGGATAAATTAATTATAACAGCTGCTATCTGCGGAGCTGAGGTTACTAAGGAGCAAAATCCTGCTGTGCCATATACAGTAGAGGAGATAGTAAGAGAGGCAAAGTCTGCATACGATGCTGGCGCTGCGGTAGTGCATATACATGTACGCGAAGATGACGGAACTCCTACGCAAGACCGTGAGCGTTTCCGAGTTTGTATTGAGGCTATTAAAAAGGTGTGTCCAGATGTAATACTTATCCCTTCTACAGGTGGAGCTGTAGGTATGACGGCAGAGGAGCGTCTACAACCAACAGAACTGATGCCAGAGATGGCTACTTTAGATTGCGGTACTTGCAATTTTGGAGATGATGTATTTGAAAATACTATGCCTATGATGCGTGCTTTTGGCAAACGCATGTTAGAGAATAATATCAAGCCAGAATATGAGTGTTTTGAAATGGGACACCTTGATACTATTCTTACTATGGCTCGAAAAGGACAAGTTCCTGCCGCTCCAATGCAGTTCAATTTTGTATTGGGAGTGCCGGGCTGTACGCCTGCTACAGTGCAGAATCTTTCTTGGCTTGTAGGTCAAATTCCTGCTGGGTCTACTTGGACAGCTACTGGCATAGGTCGTCATGCATTTACTCTGGCTGCTGCTGCGATAGTGATGGGCGGACATGTCCGTGTGGGTTTTGAAGATAATCTATATATTTCCAAAGGCGTTTTGGCTAAATCAAATGGCGAACTTGTAGAGAAAGTAGTTCGTTTGGCTAAAGAGCTTGGACGCGAGGTAGCTACTCCTTCTGAAGCACGACAGATACTCGGACTTACTAAGTAACAGCACTCATAGTTTGTATAGTAAAAAAAATAGAATCGTCATTGTAAGTGTGCTATTTTACAATGACGATTTTTTTTGTCTATATAATAAATAAAATTTTATACCTTTGCAGAAATTTTTCAATTAAAACCAATTATTGTATTTATGAAAAAAGTTTTTCTATTATTAGTAGCTTCGGCTATACTATTGGCGTGTAGTAAATCTAACGAACCTATACAGCAGGGGAGTGGAGATACTATTCTTGCACAAGACACTGTGCCTTTTGTAACGAATGTGATAAAAGAGTATTATTATGAGGTAAATGCTATTGCTGTCATAGAATCTACTCCTAATGATTTGGTAGATTACTACTATGTAGGAGTAGTAGATGGTGGTGTAGCAGAAGCCAGAGGATATACAGAGCAGCAAATGGCTGATATGATAAGAGAGTGGGGAGAAAATGGAGACGAGGAAGATAAAGAGAATTATCCTCAACACAGAGGAGTATATAAAAACGACTGGTTCTTGTATATGAATGGTACTTACTGGTATATTACAGTGCCAAAAGGTAAAGACGGAAAATGGCATGGATACCAAATCCGCAAATTCTTTACTGATACAAACCTTAAACCAGATGCTGCAGAGTAATTAGTTATCTATCATTTTTAGGAAATCAGTTTCAGAGACCATAGGAATCCCAAGAGATTGGGATTTCTCTTTTTTCGACTGCCCCATATTTTCGCCCGCCAATACAAAAGAGGTCTTTTTAGATATGCTACCAGAAGTCTTACCTCCGTGTCGCTCTATTAGTTCCTTGTATTGTTCGCGAGAGTATTGTGAAAATACGCCACTGATTACTATTATTTTACCAGATAGTTTGTCGGAGATAGGTTCATTATTTGAATTATCTGCTGACATTTGTAAGCCAAACTCCCTAAGTCGAGCTACCAACTCCTTATGCTTGGTTTGTGAAAAATAGTTGATAACACTTTGTGCTATTACTTCTCCTATTTCGTCCGTATCGCGGAGTTCTTCGAAAGAGGCGTTTTGCAGAATGTCTATGTTGGAAAATTTTCGTGCTAAACGCTTGGCTACCGTCTCGCCTACATATCGAATTCCAAGGGCGAAAAGTACTGAGTGATAAGGTATTCCTTTCGATTGCTCTATGCTTTTAACGATATTATTTGCTGATTTCTCTCCAAGTCTATCTAATGGTGCTAAATCGTTTGGTGATAATGTATAAATATCGTCTACGCTTTTTATCAATCCTTTTGAATATAATAGTTCTATTGTTTCTTCTCCCAATCCATTTATATTCATTGCTTTACGAGATACGAAGTGTGAGATTTTAGAGACTATCTGGGGGGGGCAATTGTCATTGGGACAATAATACCCTGCTTCGTCTTCTTCGCGTATAAGAGTAGTGTGGCATTCTGGGCATAGAGTGGGGAATAGAATCTTTTCGCCAGCCTTATCTCTTTGAGATATATCTACAGAGGTGATTTTGGGAATTATTTCTCCTCCTTTCTCTACAAATACCATATCGCCTTTGTGGAGGTCGAGCGATGAGATAAAATCCGCGTTGTGGAGCGAAGCTCTCTTTACTGTTGTACCCGATATAAATACAGGCTCAAGGTTTGCTATTGGGGTTACTACTCCTGTACGCCCTACCTGAAAACTTACAGAATTTAGCCTTGTTAGAGCCTCCTCAGCCTTGTATTTGTACGCTATAGCCCAACGAGGCGACTTAGCGGTCAGTCCAAGCAATTGTTGCTGTTTTAGGTTGTTTATTTTTAGTACTATCCCATCTGTAGCTACGGGTAGTTTTTTGCGTTGTTCGTCCCAATAGTGTATGAAATCTATTATCTCTTGCGGCGTCTTGCATACTTTCATGGCATTTGATACCTTGAAGCCCCATAAATGACATTTTTGCATATTGTCAAAATGGCTATCTGTAGGTAAATCTTCGCCGAGCATATAGTATAGATACGAATCGAGTCTGCGACGAGATACCTCTATAGGATCTTGTAGTTTTAGAGAGCCTGATGTGGCATTTCGAGGATTGGCAAAAAGAGTTTCGCCTTTGCTTTGTCGGTCATAGTTTAGTGCATCAAATGCCGAAAATGGCATTACTATTTCTCCGCGAACCTCAAATTTTGCGGGAAACCCTTCTCCTTGTAGTTTAAGTGGTATTGATTTGATTGTGCGGATATTATCAGTAATGTCGTCTCCTTTTTGTCCGTCTCCGCGAGTCAGAGCTTGTTTCAATTCGCCATTTTCGTAAATCAAAGATATCGAAGCTCCGTCGAATTTAAGTTCGCAAACTACCTCAAAATCGTCTTCGAGAGATTTTGCTATTCGGTTATAAAACTCCATAACTTCACCTTCTGAATATGTGTTTGCCAGCGATAGCATTGGATATTGATGGGCAACCTGACGAAATTTTTTGTTCAAATCGCTACCTACTCTGCGAGTCGGTGAGTTTTTATCGAAAAACTCAGGATAGGCTCTTTCCATCTCTTCGAGCTGCTTGAGTTTTATATCAAACTCAAAATCAGAGATAGTGGGATTATTATCAATGTAATAAGCCTTATTATGAGTCTCTATCTCTCTACGCAGGTATTCTATTTGTTCCCTAATATCCATATATATATTATGATAAATTCTATATGTTAGTAAATGTAGTCGAGGATTGTGGCTAAAAGCATTCCTCCTGTAGATAAGCGTTCTTCGCAGGTTTTATGATAGTCGTATATATAGCGGTATCCATCAGATGTCTTTTCGGAAGTTTTATAGAGTTTTTCTGTTATCTGATATGTCTGCCAAGCGGTCTCTACAACCAATTCTTTAGAGAATTTCTGCTTTTTACGAGGAAACATACGCTTAATATCTTCAGCGTATTCTGTGTAGCTTAATTCATTGTAGCCTATTATATGCGTATCCCATAGAGAGTGGAGATTCATTTTTCTGCCAAACCAAGTAATGCGAATGTCATTGCCACCGCGGTCTGATCCCCTGCCCATGTGCATAGGTTGGCACATGTCGCCTACGATGTGTATCAGAAGTTTTAACTTCTGTGCGTCTTTGGGATTTTTTTTCAACTCTTCTGTGAGTGATAAAATCTGATATACGCATTGTCCGCTTGTTGTAGCCATTATAGCGGAGTCGAATTGCGAGCGAGTTAAGTTTGAGTCTAAGTTTGTGTAGTGCCAGTCATCAAAGTGGTTAATTTTAGGATCTGATTTTATAAAATCTCCCCAATTGGCAACCATAGTAGGAGTATTGCCCCCCAATACTTTATTGATTTTTTTGTTTGCTTTGCACGACAACATATCTTGGGCTAATGAAGCCACTATTCTATGTCCAGACATTCCCCAAGCCATAGCGTCTACGGATAATGTAGTAAGTAGTATTATTGCTAAATAACCTTTTAAGTTTCTCATTTTGTGTTTTATATGGAATAAAAATAGATTCTTTTCTTTTGCAAAGTTATAAAAAACTTATTTAATGCTTTCTTTGCCCTATAATATGGGTTGTAAAGAGATAGTTTGAGCGATAAAAATTAGCATACAAGTTAAAAATCCCCAACCATAGTAGGCTGAGGATTTTATTAGAATAATTTTAGATGAATTATTTGTCGAGCAAAATATCCATCATTATGCAAGCTGATTTTGCTACGGGAGTACCAGGTCCAAATATAGCTACTACGCCTGCTTTGTAGAGGAAGTCGTAGTCCTGAGGAGGTATTACACCGCCAGCAGTAACTATGATATCTTCTCTGCCAAGTTTTTTCAACTCGTCGATGATTTGAGGAATAAGTGTCTTGTGACCTGCAGCTAAAGAAGATACTCCTACGATATGAACATCGTTTTCTACTGCCTGCTTAGCAGCCTCTGCTGGAGTCTGGAATAAAGGTCCCATATCCACATCGAAACCACAGTCAGCATATCCTGTAGCTACTACTTTTGCTCCACGGTCGTGTCCGTCTTGTCCCATTTTTGCTATCATAATACGAGGCTGGCGACCCTCTTTTTTAGCAAATTCGGCTGTCAATTCTTTAGCCTTTTCAAACTCACTGCCACCTTTTGCACCTGCTGAATACACTCCTGAAATAGTTCTAATAGTTGCTTTATATCTGCCTACAATCTCTTCGCAGGCATCTGAAATTTCACCCAAAGAAGCCCTTACGCGAGCTGCTTCTACAGCAAGTTCGAGTAAGTTGCCGTTGCCTGTCTTTACGCACTCTGTAATAGCCGCTAACGCTTTCTTGACTGCCTCGTTGTCTCGATTTGCACGAAGTTCTTTTAGACGAGCTACCTGTTGATTGCGTACCGCAGTGTTGTCTACCTCCAAAGTGTCGATGGTATCCTCGTGAGCCAAACGATATTTGTTTACTCCGATTACAGATTGAACTCCGCTATCGATACGAGCTTGAGTGCGAGCAGCAGCCTCTTCGATACGCATTTTAGGCACCCCTGTTTCAATGGCAGCAGCCATACCGCCGAGGTCTTCTACTTCTTGTATCAAAGCCCAAGCTTTTTCGGCTATTTCATTTGTCAGAGTTTCTACATAGTATGAGCCTGCCCATGGGTCTATTTCTCGGCAAACCTGAGTCTCTTCTTGTATGTAAATCTGAGTGTTACGAGCGATACGAGCAGAGAAATCTGTAGGAAGAGCAATAGCCTCATCGAGTGCGTTAGTGTGCAATGATTGTGTGTGTCCTAAAGCAGCTCCCATAGCCTCAATACAAGTACGACCCACATTATTGAAAGGGTCTTGCTCTGTGAGCGACCAGCCAGATGTTTGCGAGTGTGTACGCAATGCTAATGATTTCTCATTCTTTGGGTTGAATGTCTTGACGATTTTAGCCCAAAGCATACGAGCTGCACGCATTTTTGCAATCTCCATAAAGTGGTTCATGCCGATAGCCCAGAAGAATGACAAGCGAGGAGCAAAAGAGTCTATGTCCATACCTGCATTGATACCAGCACGGAGGTAATCCCAGCCGTCGGCCAGAGTGTATGCCAATTCAATGTCGGCGGTAGCACCAGCCTCTTGCATATGGTAGCCAGAGATAGATATAGAGTTGAATTTAGGCATGTTTTTTGAAGTATATTCAAAAATATCTGCGATAATCTTCATTGAGAATTTTGGTGGGTAGATATATGTATTACGCACCATAAACTCTTTTAAGATGTCGTTTTGGATAGTACCTGCCATCTCGTCAAGTTTAGCACCTTGTTCTTGTCCTGCTACTATATAGAAAGCAAGTACAGGAAGCACAGCTCCATTCATAGTCATAGATACCGACATCTTATTCAATGGAATACCATCGAATAGAACCTTCATATCCTCAACAGAACAGATAGATACACCTGCCTTACCTACATCTCCAACAACGCGTTCGTGGTCAGCGTCATATCCACGGTGAGTAGCAAGGTCGAAAGCCACAGAAAGACCTTTCTGACCAGAAGCGAGGTTTCTGCGATAGAAGGCATTAGACTCCTCTGCAGTAGAAAAGCCAGCGTATTGGCGGATAGTCCAAGGACGCATAGCGTACATACCGCTATAAGGACCGCGTAGGAAAGGAGGCAGACCTGATACATAGTTGAGGTGTTGCATACCAGCTAAGTCCTCTTTGCCGTATATGCTCTTTACCTCTATTTGTTCAGGTGTAAGCCATTTGTTTTGATTTTTATCGTCAATCTTAGATGATTTTACATCTTTGATATTTATATTCTTAAAGTTGGGTTTCATAATTACTTCTTTTTTTACTAAAAAATTCAACAAATATATTACTTAAGAAGTTTTGAATTAAATCCTTTCAAAGCCTCTAATACATTGGTTTTTACATGAATGAAATTTTCAATACCAACTTTTTGTAAATCCTCCATACAAGCGGGAGCGCCAGCTACTACGAAAATCTCTTTGCCAGCGATAGACTCGAAAGCCTCTGGAGCGAGAGTAGCATATTCGTCGTCTGAAGAGCAAAGTACAATTATATCTGCTTGAGCCTTACGAGCAGACTCTACGCCTTCTGCAATAGTCTTAAATCCGAGATTGTCTATAATCTCATAGCCTGCACAAGCGAAGAAGTTGCTTGAGAACTGAGCTCGAGCCAAACGCATTGCTAAATTGCCAATAGTAAGCATAAATACTTTTGGGCGATGAGCAGAATGCTCTGTAGCCAAACGAAGTTCTTCAAATTGCTGTGCCTCGCGATAGTGAGGTAGTGTAGGCAGACCTTTTTCTGCTGGGCAACCACAAGTCTCCTCTTTTATGCTGATTTTCTTAGCAGCCATTTCTGTAAAGTTAGGAAACTGATTTGTGCCAAGCAATATCTCGCGACGCGATGCAAGTTTTTTTAGTCTATCCTCTGAAGTTTGGCATATTACCTGCTGGATTTTGCCCTCAAGTACCATATTTAAGAATCCTTCTTCAGTGCAAGCAATGAATATCTTCCAAGCCTCTTCAGCGAGTTTTTCTGTTAGATTTTCAATATAATAAGAACCAGCAGAAGCATCAACAATTTTATCGAAATGCGACTCTTCTTTAAGCAAAAGTTGTTGGTTTTTAGCGATTCTTTCTGCAAACTTATCTGGTGTTTGGTAAGTAATGTCGAATGGAGTAACTGTAAGAGAGTTTACGCCAGCAATAGCTGCGCTCATAGCCTCTGTCTGTGAACGAAGCATATTTACATGAGCGTCGAATATAGTCATATTGAATAATGAAGTCTGGGCGTGGATATGCATTTTTGCAGAGCAAGGACAGAAATCTACACCATTCTCTTCCATACATTTGCAGTCAGCCTCGCAATTGCATTGAGGATGATAAGCCTCTACGATTTTAGCCCAGAGCAGACGAGCTGCACGGAATTTGGCAATCTCCATAAAGTAATTGCCGCCAACTCCAAAGTTGAACTTCAGAGCCTTGCAAGCATCTGCAACATCTACTCCGTTTTCTGCCATCAGGCTGATATATTGTTCACCCCAAGCTAAAGCGTAGCCAAGTTCTTGGGCAGAATATGCTCCTGCGTTGTTAAGCGACACTGCATTTACATTTACTACGCGGAAAGCAGGCAGTATTTTAGCCGTTTTTACCAAAGGAACTATTAGCGTTTTGATAAACTCTGCATCAATTCGAGTTCCGTGAGTCAAAGCACGATTGATAGGGTCGAAGTTGATAGAGCCTTGAAGGGCTTCAAGTTTGTAGTTTTGAGACTTGAAATACTCGGCAAGGGTTTTTACCAACTCTTCGGCACGGCTTACACATATTCTGAAATTGAGTTCGATGGCATCGCATTTGATGTCTTTGAGCAAGTCAGCGATGTATTGAGCAGAGAGTTGTGACATAGGTATCTTGAAGCCCAAGGAATTTACTCCATTCTCCAGTGCTTCTAAAGCCTCTGCATTTGCCTCTTTAGCCTCTTCTGCCTTTACTTCTTGGCGGACGAACCAGTGGTTGTCTGCCTTTGTGCCACGCACGAAAGGAAATTTGCCCGGAGCAGAGTCTAATGACTGCATACCCTCTATATTTTCAGCACGATAGAGAGGCATTACATCAAAGCCTTCGGCAGTCTTCCAGACAAGTTTTTTGTTGAAGTCGGCACCTTTCAGGTCAGCAGTAACTTTCGCCATCCAAGCCTCTGTAGAGACTGCTGGAAAGTCTGCTAAAATGTTTAATTTTTTTTCTGCCATAAGTAGTTATATATTAAAATTTTATATTTATTTTTTGTTATTTTCTTATATAGTGTGGCATCTCTTCGGGTAGAATCATAGAGTATTCTATCAGCCCTTGCAATTCGCCATTTTCATCGAACCAAGGAGTCTGATAAATCATCTTTTTCATTCCGTTTTTAGATATTGTATATACATTTGTGCCACTGGTAGCGAGTAACTCGCGGATTTTTTCGCTTGCTTTAGGCGGATGACACTCAAAAAGAGAATTGCCCACTACATCGCCAAATATCTGGCGTGACTGGGCATTCTGATACAGCACAACAGCCTCCTTGTTGCAGACCGTCATACTTACTTTATTGCCTTGGAAATCAATGAATTTGTTGTTCATAGCCACAAATTATTTTTCTATCTGAATATAACTATTTTCTTTGTAAGGCTCTGATTGCCAAGTATTATACGAATAAAATACAATCCTTCGTTGAGTTCAGAAATGTTGATTCCCTCTCCACTGGAAGCCTCTCCTTTGAGAGTTGCCATAGCTTGTAGATTGTATATCTCGTATGAGAAACGGGCTGAAGAGCCTAAATCGATTCTAATATAGTCGTTTGCTGGATTAGGGTATATGAGAAATTCTTCGGTAGTTGTTGTCGCTAAATTTGTAGTAATAGGCTGTCCATTCCATACTCTGCCAATGCTATCACCCCAAAGGAATTCGGCGAGCTCAGGGTGGTCGATAAAAGGGTTTCTGTTATTCTGAGCTGCGTATACAGCCTCTTGTCTATCAAGTTCCTTTTGAGAAACGGGGTCTTGTCTATGCCATTTTAGGAATAGAGCCTGAGCGTACGGAGTGAGGTTTGCCTTAGGATTTGCTGCCGCAGTGTATGTAAAGCACACGCTCCCGCCACTCGAAGTGAAGTTCTGGTTGGCATAGCGAGTTATCATATAGAAGTATGACCGGGCGAAATCGCCTTTGTAGTCATCTACAGGCTCGAAAACAGTGCCGTTATAGCCATTGAAAGTTGATTGCCCTTTCTTGCCGAGTGCATTAGTCCAAGTCTGACCATTAGCACATTCGCCGTAAGGAAAATTATCGCGTTCGCCGTTTACTTTTCCGTCTGTAGGGTATATGTGATAAGCGTCTGATACCATAGGTGCTTTTTTGCTAAACCAGCTTTGAGGAACAGTGTGTTCGCGATTGTAGCAATCGCAGATGTTTTTATATCCACTGCCACCACATTGGTCTGTGCCTTTCTGAAAAGTGCAAGTAGAATACATATCCCATATAGTGCCGTTGTCTCGCACATCCGATGTTTTATATATAGTCCAAAGCCCGCTGTAGCCTTTGTCTGTATGCCCATCAATTATATCCATTAGTGCATTTCTAAGTGAATTGCCAGACTTGCCCAATGCGCTGTCATAGTAAGCAGGAGGCTCTGATGCGTGTGCAGATATATATACTACTGCCAATATCAATAACGAGTAATAACGCTTCATTTTTTCTATTATTTTTACATTAAAAACTAACTCGCAAAGTTAATCTTTTTTTTAGAAATAATAAGTATAGCAGTAGCTGTTTTAGGTGTGTAATTTCGGAAAAAATCACTACCTTTGCAATGAAACCGATTTTTTGAACATAAATAAATAAAACTTTCAACAGTAATGAAGAAAAAACTTTTACTAATTTCTGTGGCGTTGGTGCAATTTTTGTTTGCTTTTGCCATAGAAGAGAATCCGCTTTGGATGCGTTATCCTGCTATCTCGCCCGACGGAGCAGATATAGTATTTTCATTTAAAGGTAATTTGTATAGAGTGTCTGCTACAGGTGGAGAGGCTATAAGGCTTACTACTAATACACAGCATGCTACTCAGCCAGTATGGTCGCCTGACGGAGAAAAGATAGCATTTACAGCCTATCGCTCTAATGGAATGAAGGATGTTGCCTTGATGTCTAAAAATGGGGCTTTCGACCGATATCTTACAAGCCACTCTGCAGGTGAGACTCCATATACTTTCTCACCTGATGGCAAATATGTGATATTCGGTGCATATTATGAGTTGCCTTCTAAAAGTGCTATGGTTCCAGGTGTGTTTCCTATGCTATATAGGGTCTCTGTAGAAGGTGGTATGCCAGAGAGAATTCTTGATTATACGGCTCAAAATATAAAATTTGATTCCGATGGTAAAAAGTTTATATACCAAGACTATAAGGGGTTTGAAAGTAGTTGGAGGAAGCATCATACATCGTCTGTTACTCGCGATATCTGGGAATATGATATGCAGAGTGGAAAAAGTCGCCAACTTGTAAATAGAGCAGGTGAGGATACTGACCCAGTATATTCGCCAGACGGTAAGGGATTCTATTTTTTAAGCGAAAAAAGCGGTAGTTTTAATGTATTCTACGCCTCTTTGCAAAAACCGAATGAAATGAAGCAGATTACAAACTTCAAGAATCATCCTGTTCGATTTCTTTCTATTGCTAAAGATGGAACTCTCTGCTTTGGATTTGATGGCGAAATTTATACTTTAAGGCAAGGAGATGCGGAACCTCAGAAGGTTAGAATTTCGTTGATAGACAACCCTATGAATAATGAGGTTAAATTATATAAAAATAGTGGATTAACATCGGCTTCGCCTTCGCCAGACGGCAAGCAAGTGGCTTTGACTGTTCGTGGAAATGTGTTTGTAACCTCTACTGAGTATTCTACTACTAAGCAGGTGTCGCAACATATTGCTGTAGAGGACGATGTGGATTTTGGTGCAGATAACCGTTCCGTAGTGTATGCAAGCTATCGTGACGGATATTGGAATGTATATACTGCCAAAATAGCACGCAAAGAAGATTCTAATTTTCCTAATGCTACACTCATAGACGAAGAAGAGTTGATAAAGGGCGATAAGAGTGAAAAACAGTATCCCAAATTTTCGCCCGACGGCAAAGAGGTGGCCTTTGTAAAAGACCGTACGAAACTTGTAGTATATAATATCGCTACCAAACAGCAACGCGAAATTACAGACGGCTCTTTCCAATATGATAGAGATGGACGAATCGTTTTTGAATGGTCGCCTGACGGAAAATGGTTCGCGTTAGAATACATATCAAATATACACGGACCATATACAAATATCGGTATAGTAGATGCTCAGAAAGGAGGTAAAATTTACAATATCACAAATAGCGGATATACCAATTCAAGTCCTCGCTGGGTAATGGATGGAAATGCTATCCTCTTCCAATCAGAGATGTATGGAATGAGGAATCACGCTTCGTGGGGAACAATGCAAGATGTAATGATAGCTTTTCTAAACCAAGAGGCTTACAATAGGTATAGAATGAACAAAGAGGAGGCAGAAATGTTATCGGAGGCTGAAAAAGCTGCTGAAAAGGAAAAAGAAAAATCGGCTGAAAAAGAAAAGAAGTCTAAGAAGAAAGACGATAAAAAGGAGGAGGCTAAATCAGAAAAAAATCTCAATATCGACTTCGCTAATATAGACCGTCGAATAGAACGCCTTACTCCTAATTCTTCGGATTTAGGAAGTGCTATTATCAATAAAGACGCTACAAAACTTTACTATCTATCAGCCTTTGAAGATGATTATGATATGTGGGTTTATGACCTCAAAGAGCGTTCTACTAAATTGCTTACCAAACTCAATAGTGGATATGCTGCCTTTACTTTGTCGCAAGACGGCAAAACTCTATTTATCTTTAGTGGTAGAAAGTTGCAAAAAATGGATATGACCAGCGAGAAAATAACTCCTATCTCTTTTTCTGCTGATATGAAGATAGATCTTGCTGCTGAACGCGAGGCTATGTTTGAGCAAGTGAAAAAAGAGGTGAAAGAGCGTTTTTATGTTACTGATATGCATGGTGTAGACTGGGAGGCATTGACAGAGCATTACAGAAAGTATTTGCCTTATATCAATAATAATTTCGATTTCTCTGAAATGCTTTCAGAACTTCTCGGCGAGCTAAATGTATCGCATACAGGTTCTGGGTATCGTCATTCGTCTAATGGCGAGGCTACTGCCGATTTTGGAGTGCTCTCTACTTTAGTAAAAGAGGGATTGCGTATTGATGAAATACTTCTAAATTCACCTTTTGATAATTTTCAGTCTAAAGTTAAAGTAGGCGATATTATAGAGATGATAGACGGAGATACTGTCTCTTCTGGTAATTATTATGAACTTTTGGCAGGAAAAGCTGGTAAAAGGGTGCTTGTGTCTATGTATTCACCGAAAAATAAACAACGCTGGCAGGAGGTAGTAAAGCCAATCTCTTCAGGTAAAATGTCGCAAATGCTTATGGAGCGTTGGGTGCGTCAGCGTGCCGAAGAGGTAGAGCGTCTGTCGCAAGGTCGCTTAGGGTATGTTCATATAGAGTCTATGGACGACCAAAGTTTCCGTAAAATGTATTCAGACGCATTAGGTAAATACTACAATAAAGAGGGTATCATTATAGATATTCGCTACAATGGAGGAGGTCGTCTACACGAGGATATAGAAACTTTCTTTACGGGAAAACAGTATCTGGAGCAGGTGATTCGTGGTAAGGACTACTGCGAAATGCCTTCGCGTCGCTGGAATAAGCCTTCTATAATGCTTATGTGTGAGGCTGACTATTCTAATGCTCACGGAACTCCTTGGGTTTATAAAACTATGGGAATAGGAAAACTTGTAGGTATGCCTGTGCCTGGTACTATGACCAGCGTAAATTGGGTAACACTCCAAGACCCTTCTCTATACTACGGTATTCCAGTTGTAGGTTATCGTACCTCAGAGGGATATTACTTGGAAAATCATCAACTTGAGCCAGATATCAAAGCATCGCTCGACCTTGATAGATTAATAAAAGGCGAAGACTCGCAGATAGAGGCTGCTGTACAAGCACTACTCAAGCAGATTGACCAACAGAAGAAATAAAAGTAATTTTCCCAAGACAAAAAAAGCCTTTCTATTCTATTAGAGAGGCTTTTTGGTTATTTTATGCACTCAAAGACAACCTTTTTGCCATTCATTGTTGTAAAAAACATATACAAATCACCGCCTTCTGCTATTCTAAACTTACGGCGAATTTCATCTACACTGATAGGAAAGTTGCGAATAGAGATATTGGCTTGGTCTATCGACTTTGTCAGAAATCTTTGAGTATTTTTGTCGAATGAATAGTGTTTTTGCACCCTAAAACACCTACCGGGAAAATCCTCTGCAAAAATAGATGATGTATATAGATGTGTATGTCTGTCGAGTTTTTTTAGCCCGAATACTTGAGCTACCGATTTATATGCACCGCCTTTCATTATAGAAACATTAGGTTCGTAAAGGTATTCGCCCACATCTGAAGCAATCTCTGTAGTAGCCTCTTGCTCTGTCTGGAAATTAAACTCAAATTTCTTCTCCGTATCCGGACTTAAATCTATGCAGATTATTTTTGGCGAGTAATCCTTTGGCGTGTCTCTTTTTGTGATAAAAAGTATCTCTTTGCAGTCGTTCTTTACAGACAATATATGTATCTCCTCTACGAAAGGTAATATAGATAGGGCTTGCTTTATGTCAAGCATTGGTGAAAGTTTTACGATTACGCTACGCGAGGCTTTGATTTTCAACTCTTGCCAGATAGTTGCTAAGTCTGGCTGACAATCCTCTATGGCATAAAACCTTTTGCCCTGAGCCTCTTTACGCCTTGCTGGGTCGAGATATATGGTGTCGGCTGAAGCGGTTTTTATAAACTCTACAGCATCTGTGTTTATTACCTCTATATTTGTCAATCCTAACTCGCAAAAATTGTGTTTTGCACATTGGCAATAATGAGCCTCTCGCTCTATATAGATTACTTTGCTACACTTATTTGCGAAGTGACTTGCATCTACGCCTAATCCTCCTGTAAGGTCTATAAGACTTTCGCTTGCCTCTACTAGCCGCTGTTTGTAACGAGCAGTATGGATAGAAGAACATTGCTCTGCGGCGAGTTTGGAGGGGAATACGAGTGAGTGGCATTCGTACCAGTCAGGTAGCTTGTCTTTTATAGCCCTACGACACTCTATCTGCTCTACTGCCTTTTTTATATCAATATCTTCATGACGCTCTCTGCTGAGCAAAAGCCTTGAGGTGTCTTCGTTGATATTAGAGGCTATAAAATCTTTTAGGCGTTCGTCTAACTGCATTTGGCTAGTGTTTTAGGCTTGTTCGGTGAAATATACACGGCGGACGCGTGGCGAAATCGAAGTAAGTACCTCGTATGGTATAGTTCCTATCTCTTCGGCTATGTCTTCAAATGTTCGTTCGGAGTTGAATACTGTTACTTTGTCGCCCTCACATGCTACTATTCCTGTAATATCTACCATCAGCAAATCCATACAGATATTTCCTATTATATATGCCTTTTGTCCATTTATCAATACATGTCCTACTCCGTTGCCGAGCCTGCGGTTCATACCGTCGGCATAGCCTATCGGTAATAGTGCTATTCGCTTGTTGTCTAATACTTTACCTCTTCTATTATAGCCTATTGTCTCGCCCGCTTTTACCTCTTTTATTTGGATGATTTTAGTGTAAAGCGAACATACATTTCGTAGCTGGTACGACTCTTTGCGTGGTACTCCCCAAAGCCCAATACCAAGCCTTACCATATCCATTTGGTGTTTAGAATAATGCTCTATACCTGCTGTGTTTAGTATATGGCGAATGGGCTTATAGCCAAGCGATGAGGATATAGTATCTGCCATTTTCTCAAATAAAGATATTTGATTTAGAGAAAAATCCTTCATATCCTCAGAACTTTCATCGGCAGCTGCGAGGTGGGAGAAGATAGAGGCTACACGCAATTCTTGTTGATTGCAAAGAAATGTAGCAAGTTCTTCTAAATCCTTTTCTTCGAAGCCTGCCCTGTGCATTCCTGTATCTAATTTGATGTGTATAGGATAGTCGCTTATACCTAAACCTGAAGCATAATCTCTTACTATTTTGAGCATTCTAAAATTGCAAACCTCTGGCTCAAGTGTGTAGGCGAAAAGGTTGCATAGAGAACTCTCCATTGGGTTGAGGACAATGATAGGTATCGATATGCCATTTTGTCGCAACTCTACTCCCTCATTGACGAACGCTACTCCGAGATAGTCGCACCCATATTGTTGCATAGCAAGTGATACCTCTATAGACCCGCTTCCGTAGGCTGAGGCTTTTACCATACACATAAGCCGTGTCTGTGGATGTAGTTTTGAACGGAAATAGTTGATGTTGTTGTGCATAGCATCGAAATCTATTTCCAGCGTAGTATCGTGAGGCAGTAGTTGCAATCTGTGTTTTATTTTGTCTGCTGAATAGGATTGGGATATTTTTAGGAGAATCGCTTGGTTTATAAAATCGTTGATTCGAGTCGAGTTGAGAAATTGGTCGGCTGTGTCGAAAAACATCTTCTTGTCTAATCCAGCGAACTTTGCAAACCTGCTCTTCAGCTCTCCTCCTATGAATATAGCCTCATTTACCGAACCGCTCTTGAGAAACTTTTTGAGATTCTGGTAAAACATTTCACATACTATCTCATCTGCCTCTATGTCGCTTACTATCAGTACTCTATTTTTATCTTGGCTGGCAAGTTGAAGCTCCAAAAAGTTTATGGCATATTTAGTCAGTGAGTTTAGTTCTGAAGAAAAATTGTCATTGATGAGCAGACATCCATTGATCCCCAATTCTACCTCTATTCTTGATTTCATTCTATTTCCTTTCTTGACAAATTCACAGCAAATTTACAATTTTATACGCTAACCGTAGAGTTTTTTTTGCTATTTGCAAAAAAAGTATTACTTTTGCATTCCAAAAATGGTGGATGTAGCTCAGTTGGTTAGAGTAGCGGATTGTGGTTCCGTTGGTCGTGGGTTCGAATCCCATCTTCCACCCTTAGAACTCAGGCTTGTAGGTCTGAGTTTTTTGTTGTAATATCAATAGTCAAAATGCGTAAGGTATAAGATTATTCCTATCGACAAAAGAAATGCTATAATAGCAAGTATAATATACGACTTGGGAATAGAGTTCCTTGTATGTCTTTTCCCCCTTTTCGGAAGTCCTTGCTTCCTATTCTTTTTAGGATTTTTAGTGCCTGTTTTTTTAGACATTTCGACAAATATATTTCGATACAAATCGTTTACTCCATACTACTATAAAGGCAAATGCTAAGCGAGGTACTACTATCCATAGTAGCGGTACGCCGAGAGCCACAAATATCAGTGTGTCTTCCAAGAGAGAGTGAGAGATAGCCAAATGATGATTAAGATAGTCGCCTTCGGAGCGAGATAGTTTGTTTGCCTCTATCTGCTCTACCATAATAGCCCCGCCATAGGCTAAGCCTACTAAATTGCCTACGAGCCAGAGGAAAGAACAGTCTGCAGGCAGTCCGAATAGTCTCATAAGAGGAGAAAGCGGACGAGATATTTTATCCATTAAGCGAAACTCTTCGAGTAGATAGTGAAATACCATAAGCGAAGTAACTATGACAAGTATTAGTCCTATCAGTCGTAGAGAACTAAATAGCCATAGCCTAATGACTTCTGCTATAGACTGACAACTCTCGGCAGTCTGATAGTGTCTTACGACCGTATCGAATGAGCCGTATGGCATTATCTGATTTACTAAGAAAGCTACGATAAAAGCCGAAGATATTCTAAGTACTATTACCCACCACCATCTCGAGCCTGTATGTCCTTGAATTGAGGTTTCTACGGGCAGGTTGTGGGCTATCAGACACATAAGGGCAAGTATAGTCAGTTGCCTTACCGTTAGTCCCATAGAGGCTATTAGGGCTATAGCCGCATAGAGAGGCGAAAAGATACTCGTAAGGAATACTACGGCACTCTCTGCTGGCAAACCGATATGAGAAAACATAGGCTCAAACCATACAGAGACTTTAGCCAATAAGCCAGAGTATTGCAGTAGCCTTACCGCTAAAGATATTGGTAGTATGATTTTTAGAAGCCAAAGGCAGGTTTTCCAAGCCTTAGGCAAAGCCTTATTGATACACAATAGAACGCGATTCACTCCGAGAAAAACTGTGTTTTTGTCTCCTTAATCGAGTTTGAGGACTGCAAGAAATGCCTTTTGAGGTACTTCTACAGAACCTATTTGTTTCATTCTTTTCTTTCCCTTCTTTTGTTTTTCGAGAAGTTTTCTCTTACGAGTAATGTCTCCTCCGTAACATTTAGCCGTAACATCTTTTCTTACGGCTTTGATAGTCTCGCGAGCTATAATCTTGGCTCCTATAGCTGCCTGCACCGCTACATCAAACTGTTGGCGAGGTATCAACTCTTTTAGTTTCTCACACATCTTCCTGCCGATAGTCTGGGCGTTGTCGAAGTGTGTAAGCGAGGATAGAGCATCTACCGGCTCGCCGTTTAGAAGTATATCGAGTTTTACAAGTTTACTCTCTCTATATCCGTTAGGGTGATAGTCGAAGGAGGCGTATCCTTTGGAGATTGATTTTAGTTTGTCGTAGAAGTCGAAAACTATTTCGCCCAAAGGAAGGTCGAATATAAGTTCGAGCCTATCGGCAGAGATATAGTTTTGCTTTATCAGTTCTCCTCGTTTGCCGAGGCAGAGGGTCATAATGCCTCCTATATAGTCTGCTTTAGTAATGATAGAGGCACGGATAAAAGGTTCTTCTATCTTCTCTATTGCCATAATATCTGGCATGCCAGATGGGTTGTGCATCTCGAAGCACTCCCCTTTTTTTGTATAAACCTTGTAGGAGACATTGGGGACAGTGGTAATGACGCTCATATCATATTCCCTGTCTAATCGCTCTTGGATTATCTCCATGTGGAGGAGCCCAAGGAATCCACAACGAAAGCCGAAGCCTAAGGCTACAGAACTCTCTGGTTCGAATGTAAGCGAAGCGTCATTCAGTTGCAACTTCTCCATAGAGGCACGCAAATCCTCGAAATCTTCTGTGTCTATAGGATAGACTCCTGCAAATAGCATAGGCTTTACCTCTTCGAATCCCTCAATCGCTTTCTGGCAAGGGGTCTTTACATGGGTGATAGTATCGCCTACTTTTACCTCCTTAGAGGTTTTTATGCCTGAAATAATATAACCTACATTTCCTGCCGAAAGAGTCTTTTTTTGTTCCATATCGAGGCGAAGTATGCCTATTTCGTCTGCTTCGTACTCTTTGCCTGTAGCTACAAACTTTACTAAATCTCCCTTGGAGATAGTGCCGTTTAGTATCTTGAAATAGGCTATAATGCCACGAAAAGAGTTGAATACGGAGTCAAATATCAAGCATTGGAGCGGAGCCTCTGGGTCGCCCTGAGGAGCAGGGATACGCTCTACTATAGCCCTTAGGATATCGTCTACGCCTTGCCCTGTCTTGCCACTGGCTCGTATTATCTCCTCTCGCTTTACGCCAAGCATATCTACCAATTGGTCTTCTATCTCGTCGGGCATAGCGTTATCCATATCTATCTTGTTGATGACGGGGATTATCTCGAGGTCGTGCTCTATGGCCATATATAGGTTGCTGATAGTCTGAGCCTGTATTCCCTGAGTAGCATCTACTATCAGTAATGCCCCCTCGCAAGCGGCGATAGAGCGGCTTACTTCGTATGAGAAATCGACATGCCCGGGAGTGTCTATAAGGTTGAGTGTATAGTTCTCCTTTTTGCCTTCAGAGGTCTCCATTTCGTAGTTCATCTGTATGGCGTGGCTCTTGATAGTAATTCCTCGTTCGCGTTCGAGGTCCATATCGTCGAGTACTTGAGCCTGAAGGTCGCGTTCAGAGATAGTCTTAGTATATTCGAGAAGTCTATCGGCCAAGGTAGATTTTCCGTGGTCTATATGGGCTATAATGCAAAAGTTGCGTATGTTTTTCACCTAATAAATGTCCGTTTTTGATTAAAACTGCAAAGTTACGAAATTTAATTGGCAATTAGAAATGTGTAATTGCTAATTAATAAATGTTTTCCCTTTCCCAAAGCAACAGCCCTGCTTCTAATAGTTCGCGGTTTATTTTGCGGGCAAGCACATCGCGGGCATCAAAAAAGTGGATAAAGGTGGGCAAGGCGCTACTCGGCACGGCGTACTTGATGGTGTTGCGACCAAATCCCCGCGTGCCTTTGGTGGTTTTAACGCGAGTAATTCTGGTGTCGGTTTTGGCATCGAGCGTTTTAAACTCGCTCGTGTCTTTGCCCATTATGGCGTTGGTGATGTCGTAAAACGAGTCGTTCCAATCGTGCTCGCTGTAGGTGGCGTGGTAGTAGCGGAACACTTCCAAGGCGGCCGCAAAAAGGTTTTTAGCCTCTTCGGAAAAGGAGAACTGACGAAGCCACACGCGAAAGTCGAATTCCTGCCGTCTGCTGTCATATTGAGTGCTCCCGTCATGTTGAGGCGAAGCCGAAACATCTCTTGTGCGAGATTCTTCGCTTCGCTCTGAATGACGAGAAGGAATTGCCTCTGAATGACGCGTACCGTCATGTTGAGCGTAGCGAAACATCTCATCAAACAGCGTAGGATTTTCCAAAGGTGGCAAAGTAGGATTTTCCAAAGGTGGCAAAAGTACATTCAAATCGTTTTCCGCACAACCCAACTGCTGTGCCGTAAAGGGCATGATGTAGTTCTTTTGTCCGCGATTGGTGAAAGCAACTGCTTTGTAAAAAAGCGTGAAACATATTGCGTCAGAAAATAATTCATCTGGTATATTTTCAGTTTTGCCCTTATATGCCATATAACTTCTTTCAAAATATTTATCGTGCGTATTAAAATTTATACCATATGATAATAAACAATATCTTAAATTGTCAGTTGTAATTTGTGTCCTTATGTTGTTCGATGGTTTATTGGTTAAATTGATAATGTTTCGTAAATAACTTACGTTGCCTAAAACACTTCCCGTTTGATTTTCTTTTATCTTTTTATCAATCTCATCTAAAAGGTTTGGTCTTTCGTTGTCGTAGGTGTAGGTTTTTATAAACTCAAGTTTATCCTCTTTGGCATTGTACTCGTAGCGTGAGGCGGTTGGGTGAAGGAAGTAGTCGGCGTTGTTACCGTCATGTTGAGGCGAAGCCGAAACATCTCTTTTATGAGATTCTTCGGTCGCTGGCGCTCCCTCAGAATGACGGGTTGCATCGTCATGTTGAGCGCAGCGAAACATCTCTTGCGTATAATGAGATTCCTCGGCACTGTGTGCCTTTGAATGACCTACTGAGGAAAGAGATTCTTCGCTTCGCTCAGAATGACGTGAAGGAAATGCCTCTGAATGACGAGGAATTGCCTCAGAATGACGGGTTGCATCGTCATGTTGAGGCAAAGCCGAAACATCTCCTAATAAATAATCATACAAATCCACCCAGTCGGGGTTAATCTCATTAATAAGCTGATTTTTATATTCTCTATTTTTGCCTTTGAGGTACTTTTCTCTTGCTATCGCATCGTCTATTCGGGAAAATGCCTCAAAGTATACAAGTTTTTCACAATTGTATTTATCAGTAAAACCTTTCAAAACATGATTTTTATGTTCGTATATACGCCTTTTCAAATCGTTGGTTACTCCGATATACAGCGTAGTATTGGTTTTGTTTGATACGATGTAGATATAACCTTGTGTTATACCACAAAATTGTTTGTCACCAAATGATACATTTTTGAATTTATCATGAGATTCTTCGCTTTGCTCAGAATGACAATTACCGTCATGTTGAGGCGAAGCCGAAACATCTCTTTTATGAGATTCTTCGGTCGCTGGCGCTCCCTCAGAATGACGGAGAGGCTTTTGAAAAATCACTTGGCTTATCGGCCATTCTGAAAGTTGAAATGTGGTGCTGGCATTGCTAAAAACGTGTGAGACAATGTTATAACCGGAGTTTACATAGTTTGAAACTTCGTCACGCAAAAAACTTTCGGTCATATAGTAAAACACCATGGCATCAGGGGAAAGCTGCAGGCATTTATTAAAAAACTCAATGGCAAGGTTATTTTTAAAACCCTTTTTGTTTTGGTACGGCGGGTTCATAATAATCATCAGTTTTTTGTTTTCGTGCTTTGCAATGTCGCGTATGTCCATCGCCTCGCCCTTGTACTTAAAGAGCGGGAAAGTGTCTTGGCTTTTCAAAAAATCGAACTGCACCACATTTTCAAAGCCCTTAATTTTGCAGGTGTCCACGTCCATTTGCTCAAGGGTAGAAAGGTAGCAATAGCGTTTGTAGTCGCGCCCGAACTGGTTTTCCAAGTTGCCCACGCCTGCACAAGGGTCAAACACAATGTAGTCGGCCATGTTGTAGCCGTACTTTGCCAATAGCTCGTTTTGCAACGACACAAAAGCGTGGGGCGTGTATTCGCCTCCGGTGTCGCGACGGTACTTGTCGGAGTAAAGCATAGCCGAGCGTTCCAAGATGCGGTGTACATACTCTCCCTGCTCCGGTGGGCGTTTATATTTTCGCCAAAATTCGGAGTAGGCATCCGTGTCGGCGAAGTTGTATGCGGAAGTTTCCCCCCCCCCTCGCAACTGTACATTATCCCGCGTATGCCATTTTTTCCGTAGAAATAGTCGTATAGGTTCAGGTTGGTACCCTCGCGTATCAGGTCTTCCTCCGTTGGCGTTTCCCTTTCCTCCTTTTTCTCCTGAAACAGGTCACGCTCAGTCACCACGGTTTTCACCTCCGTCTTATGGTATTTTTCACCGGCGAGCATATCCACAAGGAATAGGTTTATGAGTTCCTGCTCGTTGGCTATGGTCTCCTTGAATTTCACCGTGGCTTTCCACTGGTTATACACCACGTTGAAATTTTTGAGCGTAATGTTGATTTTGGTTTCACCGCCGGCTTTCAGTGCTTGGTAAAACTCTTTGATTTCAGCGTTTCGGTAGGCGATGATTTTATCTTTTACGCGGTCAAAAATGCGGTCGATGGCATCGCGCGTAGGGCTGGAGGCTTTTTCCGCCTTCCAGTTGATGTCGTTGTTGAACATCACCGAGTCGTCGCTTGCGTCAATCACATCGAGGCAGTCGTTGCCTTCGGCATCTTGATACATCAGTGCAATGCGCGACAAAATCTCGGTTTGCTTTTTGTTGGTCAGCACCACCTGTGCAAGTGCTGCTTTGTATTGCGTTTCGTTGGTGATGCGGTTTTTGCTTTCGATGTATAGCAGGTTATCGCCACGGCTTCCGGTGAGGAGTACGTCCACCTCGTGAAGCACATCGAGTTGCCAGCCAGATTTGCCAAAATACTTCAGGCAAAAATCTTTTTTATAGTTTACTTCTTCGGACATAACGGTATTGGCTCAGATGATGTTAGAAAAATTTAATTTGTATTGGTTCGTTCACACAATCTACGGTAATTTTGGCGTTGTTGTCGTAGGTTTTTGTAAGAATGGTTTTATCTATACTCTTAAATCCAAGCGTTTGCAGGACTTGCTTCAGGTTGTTAGTGGTAATCATTTACAGCAGTTTTTTTTATTTACGCAAAGTTACAAAAAAACAACTATCTTTGCCGTAAATACCATAGACATATTATGCTACCAGATGTAGATGAGATTGCTCGTAGAATATCATTAGACTTCCCTAAAACCGAAGAGGAGGTAAAAGCCGAAATCTTGCAGATAAAACCAGATTTCGACCTGAGGCTTTTGCCCTACTATGAGCAAAGCGGTGCGTTGGAGTGTATGATGGTAGGCGGGGCAAAGCGGTATTTTAGGCGTGCTGCTCGCAATCTGTTTCGTGTAGATAAGGATATGAAACTCTACTACGACAAACGCTATGGTGACGACAAGGAGCCTCGATATCGCTTCCTGTCTGCATATCTGCCAGAGTTTATTAAGAATCCTCAGCCGAAGATATTTGATTTTGAGTTTTCTCTAAATCTTGCTACTCGCTCTATATCACCTCAGGAGATTACCCGAATATGGCTTCCTCGCCCTATGGAGTGTAAGTATCAAGAGGTTTTGGAGGTAAATAATACAGGTGTAGAGAGTGGTGATAGCCTCCACTCTTCGCTATACTTCGAGAGTAGAGGGTTAGGCAAAGCCTCTGTGCGATACACTTTTTTATCTAAAGGGTTTGCCGGAGGTATAGAAAAAAGTTGTGGCGAAGGGTATGATGAAAAAGACCTCATAGAGCAGTTGCCTCACATAGCGTTTTCGCCTGAAATATGCCGTTTAGCACAGCAGATAAAGGGAGGAGAGACAAATCCTATGGAGATAGCTCGTAGGATTTTTATGTGGATTTCTGAAAATATCTCTTGGGCTGTAGCCCGAGAATACTCTACTATAGACGATATTTCAGCGTATGTATTACAGAATAGGCACGGCGACTGCGGGCAGAAGACGCTGCTCTTTATGTCGCTATGTCGTAGGTGTGGTATTCCGTGTCGCTGGCTTAGTGGCTTTATGCTATATCCGGGGCAGGATAATTTGCACGATTGGTGCGAGGTATTCGATATTTCTTCAGGTCTATGGCTTCCTGTAGATGTCTCGTTTGGCTTGCAGAAATGGGCTACTTGTGAGGCGTTGCGGTGGTTTTATTTTGGTAGTATAGACCCCTATAGATTGGTTGTAAATAGAGGAATATCGGCGGAGTTTTATCCTAAAAAGATTTTTCCGCGTAGCGAGACTATCGACTTTCAGCGTGGCGAGGTAGAGACAGAGAGTCGCAATCTATATTTTGATGAGTTTTCTTATAGTTACTCGGCAGCAGAAGTGGGATAGAGGCGTGTGGTTATTAATGTTTAGCGTCTAATCATATACAAAAAAAGGCTATCAGATAGTTATATCCAATGGCCTTATTTTTCTTTGATATAGGTATGATTAGAGGAGAGCCTCAATTTTGCCTACAAGAGTAGCTTTGTCTGTTGCTCCAATAACTCTATCTTGTTGCAACTCTCCGTTTTTGTAGAAAACTACTGTAGGTACATTGCGGATACCTACGAGGTCTGTAAGCTCAGGGCAATCATCTACATCTACCTTTCCTACGAAAGCCTTACCCTCATATTCCTTTGCTATCTCCTCTACTATCGGAGCGAGTTTTTTACAAGGTCCGCACCAAGTAGCACTGAAATCGAATACACATACGGCATTGTTTGCCAAAATCTCTTTGTAAGTAGCGTCTGTTACTGCAATCATAATAGTATACTTAAATAATTTTTATTTTTAGTTTATTTTTTCGTTATGCAAAAATACTATTTAATTCTCTTTTTGTAGATAAAAAATATCAACTTTGTGATACTTTATATCTATAAAAAGCATTACATATTCATTCCGCCACAGCAAGTAATTACTTGTCCTGTAACATACGAAGAGAGGTCTGAGGCAAGGAAAAGCGATACATTTGCTACATCTTCGGGCGACCCTCCTCTACGGAGAGGTATCTGTTCAGCCCAAGCCTTTTTTACATCTTCAGGCAGTTGGTTTGTCATCTCTGTAATGATAAAGCCCGGAGCGATAGCATTGTGGCGGATACCACGCACGCCCATCTCTTTGGCCGCAGATTTGGTAAACCCTATGATACCAGCCTTAGAGGCAGAATAGTTGCATTGCGAAGCGTTGCCACTTACCCCGACTACCGAACTCATATTGATAACACTACCGCCAGCTTGTCGCCACATAATAGGTTGTACTGCCTTAGTAAAGTTGAATACAGATTTGAGGTTTACATTTATTACGGCATCCCATTGCTCCTCTGTCATACGCTTTAATTGCGTATCCTTAGTAATACCTGCATTATTTACCAATACATCAATACGACCGAAATCTTTCTCTATCTCTGAAACTACGGAGGTAGTATCAGCAAAATCAGCTGCGTTTGAGGCATAGCCTTTGGCTTTTATGCCCATAGCTTGAAGTTCTTGCTCTGTCTGCTCCATAGCCTCATTGCGAACCAAGTCTGTAAAGGCAATAGAGGCTCCCTCTGAAGCAAACTTCAAGGCTATAGCCTTACCTATTCCACGAGAAGCACCCGTAATAAGTGCTACTTTATCTTTCAATAATCCCATAATTTTATCCTTTATTTTTTAGTTTCTAAGAGACGCAAAGGTACGAAATTTTTTTCGTCAATCAAATTGTGTAGATGTTGTATGATGTACATTTATTTGTAAATCAGAAAGATAGTTGGTTTTTTGTGGTAGTCGAACTTCGCGGTTTTCCACTTAGATATGGGGAGAGTGCGGATTGTCTCCTCCTCGGTAGTAAGCGACGAGGCAATACAAAGTAGCGTAGAGGGACGGAGTGTGTCTATGAGGTCTTGTATGAGTTGGTGGTTGCGATAGGGAGTCTCTATGAAAATCTGCGTCTGTTGCTCTGAATATACTCGATTCTCAAGTTGTTGTATCTTTTGTCGTCTTGTCTTTTTATCTATAGGTAAATATCCATTGAATGCAAAACTCTGTCCGCTAAAGCCACTTGCCATAAGCGATAGTAGTATAGAAGAGGCTCCGACAAGAGGTACTACACGCAAGCCTTTCTTTTGGGTTGCCTCTACGACTAATGCTCCGGGGTCTGCTACCGCAGGGCAACCTGCTTCTGATACTATCCCTACATCATTGCCTTCTATCAATGGTTTGATAAAAGTTTCTATCTCTGTATGTTTGGTATGCTCGTTTAGTTCAAAAAATGTCAGAGAGTCTATATCTATAGATTTATCTATATGTTTTATAAAACGCCTTGCTGTACGAATGTTTTCTACTATGAAAAATTTTAGTTCTCTGACTATTTGCGAATTGTAAGGGACAATAGTCCTTTCTAACGAACTTTCTCCTAATGTAGTCGGGATAAGGTAAAGTGAAGCCATTTTGCCTGTAATTTTTTCGCAAAGGTAGTGATTTTTATTTTGCCATACTTTTTTTCGTACCTTTGCAAATCGAAAAAATAAACATAATATAGGTGGGCAAAGTCAAAGAGTTGTTGCGAAAATTTGCGTCAGGTGGAGGTGTGTTTGAGTTCCTACGGGCACAATTTTCGTCGCAGGTGGCTACTTGGGTTGATAATGTATTAGCATTCTCGCTGAAAAAGATACTTGACCTCTGCAAGGTAAAGACCATAACTTTATTTTCGCAAGGATTAGAGGCTTATGTGTTTGCTACTATTATAGGGCAAGTGTTCGGTGGGCTGACTGCTTGTATTATCAATTATCGCTGGACATTTAAGGGACTTACAGTAAAGTTTCGCTATGTCTTTTGTAGATTTCTACTTGTATGGCTGTGTAGCCTCGGGCTCAATACATATTTTACTTTTCTACTAACCGAATGGCTTAAAACGACATCGTTTATTCACTCTATTTTTGGACAATATAATTCGGACGATATATTTATTTTTGTGAAACTTTTTGTGGCACTGATAGTCGGATTTCTATGGAATTATCTAATGTATAAACACTTTGTGTATCGCTCTATAGATTTCAAGGGTTTTTTGAGGAGAATGTCAAATAAATATCGATAGGTGGGGTTAATTCTTGTGTGGTAGTATGATAGATGTCAATAACCAAACATTTCTATCCATTTATCGAGCTGGCATAGCGAATCTTCACCCCAAAGTCCTACTTTGTATCGTATTGTCGGAAGTTTGAGTTCTTCTTCGAGTTTTGTCTTAGAGAAGAATAGGTCTGCATAGCATACAAGCTGTTCTTCGAGCGTTATAGGTGACATTTCGCGGTGTGGTAATGGCAATTTACGAGTTACAATTTCTTTCAATGCGATACCTGTACCTGTATGTCGTTCGCATACCATAGCGTGGCGAGGAAAACCCTCTTTTAGCATTATAGCGGCTCCGAGATAGCCGTGTTCTATATAGTCGTGAGTGCCGTAACAGTGGATAGTAGGAGCATTTGTCTGAAAAATACCTATGTCGTGTATCATAGCTGCTTCTCCTACAAATTCTATGTCTACATCGACTCCGCTTTGATGTGCTAACCTCAATGCTTTGTTTTTGACAGATACGCTGTGAGATATTAATATATTGTAGAGCGGTGTCTTGGGAGTGTAGTATTTCTCTATGATTTCTAAGCAATTCATTGTCTTAACGAATGGTTATTTACTAATCACTATAGGTGGTGTCTGAGGCTCGCATACTGTACTGCCTTTCTCTTTCAATCGCTCTATGACAGAGGAACGAGTTGAAATTTCCATAAGTTTGCTCATTTTTACCAAATGAGTGGTTTGTAGGTCGTTGCGAATCTCTTTTATCTCGTTTTGGCGACGAACATAAGATTCGTAACGAAAACGATTGTTGATATAAAATATCGCTATTACTATAAGAAATAGTAGCATAGGAATGAGTTTGAAGAATGCGTTTGAAATAAGTATTTTGCCGTTGAGAATACTACGGAAATCTACCCTTTCGGGGTCTTGTGCTTCTTTGGCTTCTTGCTCTATTTTATTGTCTAAATCGCTTTTAATTTTTTGTATCCACTTCATTTTGATTATCTATCTCCTTTTTTTGTAAAAGTTATATCTTTTCTGCTACACGAAGTTTGGCACTTCTGGCACGAGAGTTTTGCATCAGTTCTTCGCTGTTGCTTATAATGGCTTTTGTGTTGATTGCTTTTAGCGGATTTATCTGGTTGCCGTAAAAATCTTTTTGTATCTCTCCTGCCCAATTACCTGTCTTGAAGAAACGCTTTACTAACCTATCTTCAAGCGAATGGTACGAGATGATGACTATTCTTCCTCCTTTTTTTAGTAGCCCTACAGAGTCCTCAAGCATCTTTTTTAGTGCCTCTAACTCTCCATTGACCTCTATTCTCAATGCTTGGAATATAGGTGCAAGTTCTTTATTCTCTTTCCCCTTTGAGCAAAAAGGTTTGAGTATTTCGACAAACTGAAAAATTGTTTGTATTGGTTCTTCTTGTCTTTTGCGAACAATAGATGAGGCTATTTTACGAGACTGGCGAAGCTCTCCATATTCATAAAATATCTGTGCTAACTGTTCTTCTGTATAGTTGTTTAGAATAAATTCTGCCGTAAGAGAAGATTTTTGGTTCATTCGCATATCCAACCGCCCGTCGAATCTGTATGAAAAGCCTCTTTGTGCCTCATCAAAGTGATGAGAAGATACCCCCAAATCAGCTAATATGCCATCTACTTTGTCTTCTCCATAATATCGGAGAAAGTTTGAAATATGTTTGAAATTGCCTCTTACGAACTGACAGCGAGGGTCGTCTAAGGCGTTACGCTGAGCATCTTGGTCTTGGTCGAAACTATAAAGTTTGCCCTCTTTGTCGAGCCTTGATACAATCTCCCTTGAGTGTCCTCCACCTCCGAATGTGCAATCTACATATACGCCTTGAGGGTTGATATTTAAGGCATCTACAGAGGATTTTAGAAGTACGGGTATATGGTACATTGTGGCTGTCAAGGCTTTATTAGAAACTTAAAGTTGTTTTGTATCTCCCATTGGTTGATAATGTCTGGAGACGGAACTATATCTTCGCTATTTATATAAGAAACTTCTACTATTGGTAGGTTTTCTTTTAGTGCATTTTCTACCAATATGTGTCCGCGAATAATGTAGTCGAAAGCGTTGTTGTAGGCTATCTCTATTTTATCAGCAGTAGTATCAGCGGTATTTGTTGGTAGTAGGTTTTTAGGCGAAATAAAAGCCTTGTTTTTGTAGTCATTACCTTGCAGGTTAAAATTTCTAAACTCAGACAAGATAATTTCACCTACTTGCTCAGGCAGTATCTCTGTGGTATCTATTATCAAATGGTAGTTTGTGAGGTCCAAACAATCTACATTGTAGTATTGCTTATAGCGTTTTACTTCGCTCTTCTTTCTCTCTATTATCCCCATTGCCGCCTCTTGTAGCGATGCGTAGTTTTCGTTGATGCGAAGCGTATCCTTGGCAATTCTTTGGGCAGAGACTATGATGTTTGTTTTCAAAAATACCTTGAATGAATTTGGTATGAAGAACCACGCAAGGCGAGAGTCTACCACAAGCCTATGTGCGTCTCCTAACGACCTAAATGTGTCGTCTATCTCCTGGTCTATCTCTGGGTGAGTTTCGGCATATACATTGAGTTCGTTGGTTGTCATAGAGTAGCGTTCGGCTATATTCCGCTGTATCTGCCCAGTGTATATGTATTCATAGCTTAATTGTGAGCAAAGTATTGAAGATACAGTGCTTTTGCCACTTCCTAAATCGCCTGTAAGAGAGATAATATCCGCCATTTTGAAAAAAAACTTTTATATTTCTTGCAAAATTATAAATAAATGTTGTAATTTTGCCACAAAATTAACCATTTTTATACATATACTAAAAGAAAAATTTGATTATTATGGGAATGTTAAAAGAATTCAAAGAGTTTGCCGTTAAAGGCAATGTAATCGACCTCGCTGTCGGTGTTGTAATTGGTGGTGCGTTTGGTAAAATCGTAACATCGTTGGTCAATGACATTATTATGCCTCCTATTGGTATTTTGATTGGTGGTGTGAAGTTTGAGGAGCTGAAATTGGTGCTTAAAAGTGCTGTAGTAGATGCTGCTGGTGTAGAGATAACCCCTGAAGTGGCTTTGCGATACGGTTCGTTTATTCAGATTATACTCGAATTTATCATAATAGCATTTGCTATTTTTATGGTAGTAAAAGCTATAAATAAGTTGAAAAAGGAGAAGCCAGCAGAGGAGCCTGCTCCAGCAGAGCCATCAAAAGAGGAGTTGCTACTTGGAGAAATCCGTGATTTATTGAAAAATAAATAATTGAAAAAGGCATATAAATTGATATGAAACAATTGAAAATTGTGCTTTTAGTGTGTTTATTTAGTGGATTTTATATTGGTGCTATTGCACAAGATGAGACTACTAAAAAGACAGAAGTAACAGATGTGGTAACTGCTTCTACTAAAACTGCTGATGAATTGCAGAAAATCCAGATGGATTCTCTGAAAAATTGGAAAATAAATGGAGCTGTTGGACTAAATTCTTCGCTTACTACGCTTACTAATTGGGCTGCAGGAGGTACAAACTCAGCTGCTTTTATCGGTTATGGAAATGTGCGTTTTATCTATCAAAAAGATAAATTTGCTTGGGAAACATTTTTTGATACAGAGTTTGGTTATACATATTTAGCCAAAACTAAATATGCTTGGCGTAAGTCGAACGACAAACTGAATCTTAGCTCGAAGGCTGGATACGATATAGGCAATCACTTTTATGCTACGCTTATGGGGTCGTTTCGCTCGCAATATACAGCTGGCTACGACTATCCCGACGACCAGACAGAGAATTATATATCTAACATTTTGTCGCCATCATATACTGATATTTCGCTCGGTATCGACTGGAAGCCCAACGATATATTTTCAGTATATTTTTCTCCTGCTGCTGGGCGTATTACGACTGCTTTGGATACGGCTCTTCGCGTTAAATACGGCGTAGATCCTAATAAATCATTCAAGGCAGAGTTTGGTGCTATGCTAAAAGGTGGTGTTAACTATCAATACAAAGACTTTAAGGTAGTTTCGGCACTAACGCTATTTACTCCATATTCTAAAAATTTTGGAAATGTAGATGTAGATTGGGATTTGGCTGTATCATATCAGTTGCTTAAGGTGCTTAATGTCTCACTTGGTACTTCGTTGAAGTATTACGATGCGGTCAAGTTTGACAATGGAGACGGGCGTAATGTCCAGCATATTCAGTTTAAGACACTGCTCGGAGTAGGGATAGGATATACTTTCTGATAAAAGATATTGTAGGTATAAGAAAAAGCCTCGTCGTAAGATATAGCGATAGGGCTTTTTTCTGTTTTTAATAAAATGAAAATTTTATAGTTCGCTTAATATTTATTACCTTTGCAAACTTTTGGGTAAAGCATTAGCTTACTTGCTATAGAAAATGGCTAAAATACTGCATATTTCAAAATACTATTATCCATATTTTGGTGGTATCGAAGATGCTGCTCAGACAATCGTGCGAGAACTTAAACCTTTGCACGAACAGCATGTGTTGTGTTTCAACGATACTTCTGAGACCGTAGAGGATAGAGTAGAGGGAGTGGCGGTTACTCGTGTTGGAACGCTGTTTAGATTCTTTTCGCAGCCAATACCTATTGCTTTCGAGCGACATCTTAAGAGGATTTTTCGTGATTTTAAGCCAGATTTTATACATCTGCATTTGCCTAATCCTATAGCTTCTATGGCTGTATTGAAAGCAAATATAGGAGATGCAAAACTCTATATACATTGGCATGCTGATATTTCGTCTCAGAAACTTTTATACTCTCTCTATAAAAGTTACGAACATGATGTGCTTATCAGAGCAGATAAGATTATTGCTACTTCCGACATTTATCTTAACTATTCGGAGCCACTGAAGTACTTCAAATATAAGTCAGTAATCGTTCCTAATACGCTTAATGAGCAGAAGTTTAGTCCTAAACAAGATGATTCGCATAAGATAGATGAGATACGCAAAAGGTTTGGAGGTAGAAAAATCCTTTTCTTTGTCGGGCGGCATGTGCCTTATAAAGGTATAGAGTATCTGATAGAGAGCGAGAGGCTGATAAAAGAGGATTGTGTAGTGGTAATTGCAGGTGGCGGTGAACTGACGGATCGCCTGAAATTTAAAGCACGAGGAAGGAGTAGAATAGAGTTTGTTGGTAGACTGTCAGATGAGGATTTGAGGATTTATCTGAAAGCTGCTTATCTATTCGTATTTCCTTCTATAAATCGTGGAGAGGCTTTTGGTATAGCGTTGGCTGAGGCACTTTATTGTGGATTGCCTGCTGTAAGTTTTGCCATAGAGGGAAGTGGAGTTAACTGGGTAAATAAAAATGAGTTTTCGGGTTTAGTAGTAGAAAACAAGAATGCTGCTAAGTTTGCCGAGGCTGTAGATAGATTACTGTCTGATGAGAGTCTGAGAGAACAGTATTCTAAGAATGCTCGCAAATGGATTTCAGATAATTTCTTAAAAGATAAGGCCTTTAGTTCGCTACACGATATTTACGAAAATAAAATTTTCTCAGAAGATTCTAAAGATGTCAATGTATCTATTGTTCTTTATAATAACGATTTTTTTAAGGTTCGCCAATTGGTAGAGGAGCTTCGTAAATCGAGTTTTATTAAAAAGATTTTTCTTGTAGATAACTCCGAGAATGTAGATTGCCGATACGAATCATTAAACGCTACTTATATCTTCAATCAAGAAAATATCGGCTACGGTCGTGGCCATAATATCGCCTTTAGGCAGACTCTGATAGACCATACGGCTGGGAGCCATTTGGTAATGAATGCCGATATATGTTTGGATTCTGCCATAATAGAAGAGATTCTTGGCGTTATGCACAGCAATCTCCATATAGGAATGCTTATGCCTAAGGTCTATTATCCTAATAAAAACATACAGTATTTATGTAGGTTACTACCTTCGCCTATCGACCTCTTTGGCAGGAGATTTTTACCTAAACGATTCATGAAGAGTCGTATCTCAAGGCTTGAGATGAGGCATTCAGACTACAATCACATTATAAATGTGCCTCATATATCAGGTTGCTTTATGTTTATTCGTTCGGAGGTATTGGAGAGGTCTGGGCTTTTCGACGAACGGTATTTTCTCTATATGGAAGATATTGACCTTACTCGTCGCATAGCTCAATATGCAGATACGGTGTTTTATCCCTATGTGTCTATAATCCACACACACAATAGAGGCTCGTACAATAATTTGAAATTACTGATGAGGCATATTGCAAGTGCGTGTAGGTATTTTACTAAGTGGGGATTGTTTAGAGATAAAGAGCGAATAGAAATAAATCGCCAGACATTAGAACAAATTGATAATAAATATAGTAATTAAAAAACGAGGTATTAATTTTATGGGAATTTTAAGTATTGAACAAATTGCAAGTGCTGCTATTATTTTATTTGCTATCATAGATATTACGGGGTCTATTCCGTTGATATTGAGTTTGAAGTCTCGTGGAATGGATATTCATCCTGCCAAAACTACTGCTGTAGCTTTGAGTATGATGATACTATTTCTATTTGCGGGAGGTCTGATTCTTAATTTGTTTAAGATTACAGAAGAGGCTTTTGCTGTAGCAGGTGCTTTTGTATTATTTATTATGTCGTTAGAGATGATACTTGATGTGGAGATATTCAAGAATAATAGTCCTAAAAGTATCGGTGCGGTAGTACCTATTGCTTTCCCTTTGGTAGCAGGACCCGGTAGTTTTACCGCTTTGATATCGCTTCGTGCAGAGTTCTCTGTGATAAATATATTGATAGCCTTGATATTGAATCTTTGCTTTGTGTTTTTTGTATTGAAAGCAACAGGACGCATAGAAAAGTTCTTGGGTAAAGGTGGTATTTATATCTTGAGGAAATTCTTTGGAATAATTCTTTTGGCTATATCTGTAAAACTTTTTACAGACAATATCCAGCACCTTATTAGTTTTTGAGAATAGAATCTTTAGATATAGTAAAAGGCTTAACTATTTAACAGTTAAGCCTTTTTTGTCTTTTGTGAGTAGTTTGTATTACCAGCCAAAAGGGTGATTGGCTAAAGGCATTCGAGCCATTGGGTGATACTCGCCTTTCAATCCTATTGGAGTAGCGTTGCGGATAGCGTGTACTATATTGATAGCCTCTCGAGTCTCCTCTATTCCGAAACCATTGCCTGCAAGTATTTGTCGGTAACTCTCATTATGGAGTTCTGTGAACCCCTCGCTAAACTCAAATCCTTCGCCGTCTATCTCGATGGTGCGATATGTGCGTTTTTCTCCTTGTACAGCATTTTCTGGTAAGCAATCGGCGTTGATGCTTAGGAAGTAGCGTACTCTGGCTCTTTCAAGTTCGAGATATCCTGCTACACGGTCGTGTGAGGCTACATGGACAATGTTTTGCTTTACGCCCCCGAAAACCCATTGTAGCATATCGTAGAAGTGAACACCAATGTTTGTAGCTATACCGCCACTTTTATGTACATCTCCTTTCCAACTTGTGTAGTACCAATTACCGCGTGAGGTAATATATGTCAAATCTACATCGTATATTTTATCTTTTGGACCTTCAGCAATTTTTTTCTTTAGGTCTATAATAGCTTGGTGGAGACGAAGTTGTAGGATAGTATTTATTTTATGTCCTGTCTCTCTCTCTACATTTTGTAAGGCATCTATGTTCCAAGGATTAAGCACTATAGGCTTTTCGCATATCACATCAGCCCCAAGACGCAATCCATAACGCATGTGAGCGTCGTGCATATAGTTTGGAGTACAGATAGATACATAATCAATCTTATTGCCTTGTGATTTAAGTTTTGTGCAATGGCGGTCAAATAGTTCCTGTTCTGTAAAAAAAGATGCTTCGGGGAAGAAACTATCCATAATGCCGACACTGTCAAATTTGTCGTATGCGGCTACTAATGCATTGCCTGTCTCCTTAATAGCTCGCAGGTGGCGAGGGGCTATATACCCTGCAGCTCCTATCAATGCAAAATTTTTCATATTTATATATAATTAAAAGTCTTGTTGTATTTTACTTACTCTATTGTTTTCTAATATGTATTTTTCTCCGCTTTCAGAGCAGATGGCTTCGCCTTTTTCGTCGAATGAGAGTTTCATACCCGCCTCGCTGACCCAGCCTGTCTGACGGGCTGGATTGCCTATCATAAGAGCGTAAGGTTTTACATTTTTGGTAACTACGCTTCCTGCTCCTATCAATGCAAATTCGCCTATCTCATTACCACATACTATTGTAGCATTAGCTCCTACGCTTGCGCCTCTACGGATAATCGTTTGCTTGTATTCGTCCTTGCGGCTTATATGGCTTCTTGGATTGATTACATTTGTAAATACCATACTTGGTCCGAGGAAAACATCGTCTTCGCATATTACGCCTGTATATACCGAGACATTGTTTTGTATTTTTACATTTCTGCCGAGCTGTACATTAGGTGAAATCACAACATTCTGTCCTATATTGCAATCCTCTCCTATTATGCAGTTAGGCATTATGTGCGAAAAGTGCCAAATCTTTGTGCCTTTGCCGATAGAGCAGCCTTCGTCTACATAAGAAGATTCGTGTTTGAAATAATCCATTGTTTTCTTTGATATTTGTGTTGAATAATTTATATAAATTGTCCGTCTTGCATCTCAAGGTTTCTGTCAGCTATTTGCGATAGTTCTTGATCATGCGTTACTATTAGGATAGTAGTAGAGAAATCCTCGCGAATTTTGAATAGCAATTGATGTAACTCCTTTTTGTTGTGGCTATCAAGCGAACCGCTTGGCTCGTCAGCAAATATCACCTTAGGCGTATTTACTAAGGCTCTTGCCATAGCTACGCGTTGCTTTTCTCCACCAGAAAGTTCTGAAGGTTTATGCGAAAGCCTATCTTCAAGCCCAAGATACGAAAGTATCTCCTGAGCCCTATGCTTGGCTTGGAAGAAATCTCCATTTTTTATCAACATAGGAAACATCGTATTTTCTAATGCCGTAAACTCTGGTAGTAGTTGGTGAAACTGAAATACAAATCCTATGTGTCGGTTTCGGAATTCTGATAGTTTGCTGTGTGGTAAGGAAAATATATTTATGCCGTCAATCCACACTTCACCTTTATCGGGGCGGTCGAGCGAACCAAGTATCTGAAGCAAGGTAGTCTTTCCCGCTCCTGAAGCTCCTGTAATTGTAACTATTTCGTTAGGTTTTATATCTATTGAAACCCCACGCAATACACGAACTTCACCGAAACTTTTTTCTATGCCAACGGCTTTTATCATTCTTTTGGGGAAAATAAAATTATTTGCCTTTTATTACATCGAATCCTTTGCCATAGACACCGATAGCTGAGGTCTGCGATACAAAAGCATTAGGGTCTATGTTTTTGATAATCTTGAATATCCTTACAGACTCTTGCTTTTTAGCCATTGTAGTAAGTACTTTTACAGGCTCTTTAGAATACCAGCCTTGTCCGTCAAGTACTGTCACTCCTCGCCCGAGTTCCATAGTTATGGCATCTGCAATCTTTTCATATTCAGAAGAGTAGATGAAAAATTGCACGCTCTGTCGTACTCCATTTACTACCATATCTACAGTAACGGTAGTTACAGCCATAGTAATCAGACCGAATATAACCTTCTCTATAGTGCCACCCGGCAAAAAGTAAGACGAGGAGATGATGCATAGGTCTATGTATAGCAATACGCGTCCGAGTGTGATATTGCGTTTTGCGGTGATGAGTTTGGCAATAATGTCTGTGCCGCCTGTGCTACCATTACTTAGGAAAGCTATTCCCAAGCCTGTTCCGTTGAGTATACCGCCTATTACTGTAGCCATAAAAGGGTCGTCAATTCTTACTTCTATCCTATTGATAGCAAGCATTATGGTGGCCATTGTGGCACCGAAGATTGTCTTCAGAGAAAAAGCCCAGCCGAGTTGCTTTACAGATATGGCTATAAGAAAGACATTTATTACGAAATATGTGACAGGTACTGGAATGCCTGTAGCATATTGTATTATGGCTGAAAGACCTGTAGCTCCGCCTCCAGTAATCATATTTGGTATTAAAAACCAGTTCCAAGCACATGATAAGACAAATAATCCTACTGTTATCATTATGTATTCTTTGATAGTAGGATAGACCGATTTAGGTACTATATTCGTAGGTACATTTGGTAATTTCATAAAAGATATTTGTGTGAAAATTTTGGTTTGCAAAAGTACATATTTTTTGTGTAACTTTGCCCTGCATTTACAAATTATAACTTACATAAGGTGAATTTTTTAGAGTCGGTAGCCCACGATTTGTATCGTAGATTCGCTGGGCGTTTTGAAGATGTGGTGGTTGTATTTCCCAATATGCGTTCTCGTCTGTTTTTTGATAGATATTTACGAGAGGTAGCGGATAGAACTATCTTTACACCACAATACACAGATTTGTCATCTCTTTTTACCTCTGTACAAAAAAGTGTAGTGGCTGATGATATACTTCTGATAGCCACTCTATTCAAAGTCTATCGGAGAGTGATAAAAGAGAAAAAAAGCGAAAGTAGCGAACTCCTCGATGAGACATTTGACGATTTTTTCTTTTTTGGGGAAATCATATTGAGCGACTTCCAAGATTTGGATAAGTATCTCATTGAGGCTGAAAAAGTGTATCGTGATATGGCGGATTTAGAACGATTGAGCGACACTTTCGAGCATATTTCTAAGGAGCAACAACAGGCTATTGAAAAGTTTTTCGGGCAAAGTGCGGATAGAACAATGCTTCAACGAAGATTTGTAGAGATGTGGGAGGTTCTTGGCGATGTATATCGGGAATTTAGAGCCGAACTGAAGCAACGAGGTATTGCATACGCTGGAATGATAGAGCGAGATGTGGTAGAAAACTTTGGATTCTATGAAGATAGATTCGATAAGAAGTATGTTTTTGTAGGTTTCAATGTATTGTCAAATACTGAATATGCTCTATTCAGGAAACTTCATCGCAGTAGTCTTTTTTACTGGGATTATGATGATTTTTATCTCAAAGATACTTTGGCTGAAGCAGGTCGTTTTATTAGAAAAAATCTGCAAGATTTCCCAATGCCAGATGGATTTGTGTTGGAAACAAACAATCTTGTGCAAGAGAAAACGATAAAAATAGTCTCTTCGCCTACTGATATATCCCAAGTATCTTATATCCCAGAGTTTCTGCAAGGACTGGGGGCTGATGTGTCTAACAAACCAAATACTGCCATCGTATTTTGCGATGAAAAGTTGCTACTTCCTGCTCTACAATTTACTCCCAATAATGTCGATAAGGTAAATATAACAATGGGATATCCTATTTCGCAGACACCTATCTTTGACTTTGTTCAGAGGATTATAGCCATGGAAAATAGCCGAACGGATACAGTTTATCGCTATGAGGAGTTACTTTCTGTCCTTTCTCATAAATATGCAGAATATCTGATAGATAATCCACAGAGTTTGATTGGTAAGATAATGGAAAAACGGCTTTTCTATTTTGATATAGATAAAAATCCAGATTGTCAATCTTCGCTTCTATTTCAGATGAGGTTTGCAGGTGGAAGTATGAAGATTCTGGATTATCTACGAGTAATAGTAACAGAAGTAGGTAGGAAAGAAAAGACTATAACTGACAAAAATGGTAAGAGTATAGTCTCTTTTGAGGCTATATTTAAGGTGTATCAGATACTCAATCGCCTATATGATTTGATAGAAAAAGAGCATTTGGAGTTATCGCAATCGACACTCGTAATGCTTTTGCTAAGGTTACTGTCGACCAGAAGTATAGCTTTCCATGGAGAGCCTGCCGTAGGACTACAACTTATGGGAGTACTTGAGACTCGTAATATGGATTTCGACAATCTGATGATACTCTCGCTTGGCGAAGGAGTAATGCCAAAGGCAGAACTATCTCCTTCGTTTATTCCTATATTTATGCGTAATGCTTTAGGAATGAGTAGCCTTCGACATCAGGATTCTATGCTTGCCTACTATTTTTATCGATTGATACAGAGAGCAAAAAATATCACTCTGCTGTATGGCAAGCAGACAGGAAAAACATCGAAAGCAGAGCCAAGTAGATTTCTAATGCAGTGCCAGACAGAACTGAAAAATATCCATTTCCATAAGATAGATATAAGTAGTAATACCGACAGTAAGAATGAATTTCTGTCCGAGCAACCTAAAACGGAAAGTGATAGAAAGCAACTTTTAGAACAAAAATGTTTGTCTCCGAGTGCTATCAATACATACATCAATTGTCCTATGAAATTCTATTTTTCTTACATAAAGAATTTGCAATCTACAGAGGACTTTACAGATGAGTTGGATAGTAGTCTTATCGGTACTATTATACATAAAGCTGTTGAAAATTTTTATAAAACTATCTCCGAAGATGAGGAATTTGAATTTACCGCAGATATTATCTGTCAGAATATAAAGAAAGGGCTGATAGCAGATAGTGTGAGGAAAGCATTTGCTAAAGAGTATTTCAATACAGAGGCGGAGATAGATATAAAGACTCTCAATGGCGAACAGAAGTTGTATTTTGCTGTGGCAGAAAAAATGGTTGGGAAACTTTTGGATTTCGATATGGGCGAAGCTCCATTTCGAATAATTGTTTGGGAGAAGGGATTCTATACGGATTACTGTCTTCGTAATGGAGAGAAAATCAAGATAGGTGGTTTTATAGACCGTATTAGAGTAAAAAACGGAGAGGCTCTGATAGATGACTTCAAAACAGGACCCAAACCATCGCCTGAGTTCCCTAAGTGGGAAAATATATTCGAGCCACTTAAATATAACAAGGCTTCTGATTATAATAGGCAAGTGTTGCTCTACCGTCATGTTTTCCAAATAAAAGAACCGAATTATCCTAATGTCCATTGTGGGTTACTTTATATTCCTAACTTAAATAAAAATAGCGAGGTTTTCCTCTCTGATAAGTCTGAAAAGTTTAGAGATAATTTAGGTGAATTTTGGGATCGCATGTCCTGTGTGATTGACGAGATTTTTGACGACAAAACTCCTTTTCGCATGTCTGAAAGTGTATCGTATTGCCAATACTGTGATTTTAGGCGACTGTGTGGTAGGTGATTGTCACCTGACAATATAGTTGTGTTGAAAGCGATTCTTTTTTATTATCTTTGCAGTTTGTAAAAAGGAGTGATTTCTGTTTTGAAAATGAAAAAGTGTCTTATTGCTTTTTTGATGATAGTATCAGCGATGACGCTATTTGCTCAGCAAGGTCTTAAAGAGTGTGAATCTTTGATAGAGCAAAATAGATTGCTCGAGGCGAAGATTCTGGCGGATACTATTTTGGCGTCTGCTCCTCAATCCCAAGAGGCTCGTTTCTTACTCGCGTGGGCTTGTTATATGGAGAATCGGGTAGCAGAGGCTGCAGGAGTATTAAAGCCTTTGGCTGAAAAGGATTTCGTATATCCAGCGGAAAGGTTCGGAGTATGGAGTAATGCCAATGTTTTGATGGCAAAGTTACGCTATCTGCAATACGATTTCTCGCAATCCATTGCTCTAATAGAAGAGTTGGTAAAAGGTAGTGATAGCGTTTCTGATGAGGTAGTAATGCTCTATAGGCAGTCGCTTATAGGCAAGCGAATGCTTACTTCTTATGACGATATTGAATTTTTAGATAGTATTGTAGTTGATGAAATAGATGTTTTGAGGAATTATCCGCAAAACGAGAATGTCGGATATTTTTCCTATGATGGAGATACTCAAAGTTTTGTCTCTGGGCGTGGCGATGTGATGATATCCTCTATCAAGGATACTTTGTCTAAGTCGTTTGACCTCTTTTGGAAAGAGCAGTATCTCGATGGTTGGGGAGAATATGAGAGGCTTCGAGGCGAAATCAATACAGAGGCTGACGAAATATCTCCTTTCCTGATGTCTGACGGGTTGACTCTGTATTTCTCTTCTAACGACTCTAATTCGTTAGGTGGATACGATATTTTTGTGTCTACTAAAAATTCTGAAGGTGATTTTTTAAGACCAATAAACATTGGCTTGCCATTCTCTTCGCCATACAATGATTATTTTTTAGTAATAGACGAAGAGAAGTCCATTGGGTATTTTGCCTCTGATAGGTTTCAAGCAGAAGGGAAAGTGGCTATTTATGCTTTCAGGTATAAAAATAGGTATGAAAAACTCAATTTAGACCAAGATTCTATAGACGCACCAAGGCTTATATCTCCACATTTTTCGCAATCAAAAACTATCTTTTCTGCCAAGACTGAAAAAGATAGTGCGGACCCTACTATTGCTAAACAATTCTCGTTTGCTATTACTTCTACTATGATTTATTATAAATATGACGATTTCCATAGTCCAGAGGCGTTAGCTAAGTATATGGAGTATGAGTCTTTGCAAAGAGATATTGCTGACTCAAATCGTCAACTGAACGAAGGTAGAAAGCAATATGCAGAGCTTGCCGACGAGATAGAGCGTACGGCTTTAGGTAAGACTATCCTGCAAGAGGAGTATCGTCTGATAAAACTCAAACAGCAGGCCGAGACTCTTAGTAGAGAAATCCGAGAGTTAGAAATCCGAGAGTGGCAAAATTAGAGAGTGTTGTGATATTTTCGTAACTTTGCAATCGTAGTAACTCAAATAGTTTTTTATAATTAAATAATATTAAAATAATATGAAAAAAGTAATCAATTCACAAAATGCTCCTGCAGCAATCGGTCCTTATAGTCAAGCTATTGAGGCTAATGGTACTCTTTACATTTCAGGTCAGTTGCCTGTAAATCCAGCAAATGGCGAAGTTCCTGCTACTATAGAAGGACAAGTAGAGCAGTGTTTTGCAAACATCTCTGCAATTCTTACAGAGGCTGGTATGTCGTTCGACAATGTAGTAAAGACAATGGTTTTGCTCGACGATTTGGCTAATTTCGATGCAATGAACGCGATTTATGCTAAATACTTTACAAAAGATATGCCTGCACGCGTTTGCTATCAAGTATGCAAGTTGCCAAAAGGCGTTAAAGTAGAGATTGATACTATTGCCGTAAGGTAATACTATGCTGTATAAATAATTTATAACACATTTTTTTTATAACACATAATTTAGATATGAAAAAGTTTGTCCTATTTTGTTTCGCCTTCTTGTGTCTTTTGTCAATGTCGGCTGCTGAAAAACATACGCTTAGGGTAAATCTAAAAAAGGGAGATACATTTACTCAGACTATCGATATGCAGACTTCTCTGAAAATGAAATTCAGTGGTGTAAGTATGGATATAGATATGCCTATGGTTATGGATTTGAAATTCAAGGTAAATGATGTATTCCGTGATTCTCTGAATCTTGTTACAGAGATTCAGAGAATTAAGTTTCAAACAGAGGTAATGGGCAAAGTACTTAGAATAGATACTGATATGTCTAATAGTACTTCAGAAGAATTTTTGTTTCTTAGAAAGTTTATCGGTAAGCCATTTACTATGACTGTCGATAAGCGTTGGAATGTTCTTGGTATAAGGGACTTTGATGGGATATTGGAGTCTGTATTAGACGGAAATTCTAAGGAGGAGGTAGAAGAGGTAGAGGCAGCTATTGCAAGTATGATTTCTAAAGAGAGACTGTCTGGTAATTTTGCTGAGTCTATGGTTGTTTTTCCCGAAGAGCCTGTTTCTGTCGGCTATGTTTGGAGTAAAGACGATGAGGTATCTGTTTCGGGAATTAGTATGAAAATAAAAACTACAAATACCGTAAAATCTATCGACTCTAAGAGTGGGGAGGTGGTTATTGCTTCAGAGTCGTTGGTAGATATGCAGGAGGTAAGCGTAGAGGGAATGCAGATGTCGCTGAGCAAGGAGTCGAAAATAAGCGGCGAATATACATATTTTATTAAGACAGGGCGATTGAAATCATCTAACTTGCAAATGTCGATACCAATGAATATGTCTGTACAAGAGAAAGGACAGGCACAGTCAATATCAATGCACCTGACAGCAGATATTAAGAGCAGTACTCGCTGATAGCTTTTATAGGGAAAATAATGATAAGGAGTAGAATGGGCGAGTAACGGTCCGTTCTACTTTGTTTGTTGCGTTCGGTAGATAGAGATAATCAATCAACGCAATTCCTCTTTTTTTGCTACCTTTGCAGTTTAGAATATGGACTTAAGTAAAATAAAATACAACTTTCTACAGTCAAATGCTACAAAAAAACTGATATACATCAATGTAGCTATGTTTTTAGTAGTAGCTATACTAAATATAGTATGGAAATTGGCTGGAATATATGGAGACGATTTTGCATTATTTCTGCAACTTCCATCAAGTGTAGAGGTTCTAAAAAACCAATGGTGGAGCGTTTTGTCGTATATGTTTCTCCATACAGGGCTATGGCACTTGTTTTTTAATATGCTATGCCTGTATTGGTTTGGACAGATATTTTTAATGAACTTTAGAGAAAAACAACTGATAGGGCTTTATCTGCTTGGTGGCGTATTGGGTGGAGTGGTTTATATGGTGAGTTATGCTATATTCCCCTATTTTAGGGGGCAAACCGCTTGGCTTTGTGGCGCTTCTGCTTCTATTTTTGCTTTGATAGTAGCCTCTGCTTTGCAGTCGCCAAATATGCCAATTCGTTTTTTTTTGATAGGTGAGATAAAGTTGAAATGGATAGCCTTAATATCGGTAATAATAAGTGTTTTAGGTATAAATAATGACAATGCAGGCGGCGAGATAGCCCATATTGGTGGTGCTATCGGCGGATTAGTGTGGTTTGCTCTCCATTCCAAGGGGTTGGATTTGACTCAGCCTATAGATAGTGTAATGGTTTTTTTTTCGAATCTATGGTGTAGAGTATTTGGCGGAACCAAGACAATGAAAGTAAAACGCCCCAATCAGCAATATCATTATGTAAAACCAGACGAAGAGTATAATCAGGAGCGGAAACATAACTCTCAGAGACTTGACGAAATACTCGACAAGATACGCAAGTCGGGTTACTCTTCGCTTTCGGAGCAAGAAAAAAAAGAGTTGTTTGAGGTAAGTAATAAAGTGTAATCTCTACCATTTGGGAAACTCTGACGCATGAATATAGATAGAAAACATATTGGGCAGACTATAAGAAAAGTGCTGAGTTTTGCAATAAAGCATATTCTGCTACTTGCAAATCTCTTTTTTGCTCAACTATATGTGTTTGGAGTTTTCTCTACATTTGTATCTCCTAATCGTATAGTGATTTTTTCTTACTTTGGGCTAATTTTTCCGATATTAGCTATTATAAATGTAGTTTTTATTGCTATTTGGACATTTAGACGCAGTTGGCTGGCGTTGATTTCTTTAGTTACAATTGTTTTTACATACGCTCATTTCAATAGGGTTTTTACTGTGCCTGTTTATCGATTGGTTCATCATTCTGCTGAGCAAAGTCTCAAACTTATGAGTTACAATATTTTATCTGTAGATGGACCAAAAGATTTTGAAGGGTTTCTAAATTTTATTGATTCAGTAGATGCTGATGTAGTTTGTTTTCAGGAGTTTGGGTATTATAAAAAGGGTAATCGTCCGCTTGAGCGAGCTATGAAGGAGCGATATCCTCACTCGCACATCTGGTATAAAACCGACAAGAAAACATATTGTACGGGTGTGGCTACATTCTCTCGATACCCCATAGCAAACAAAAGGCTGATAGATTATGAGAGTTACTCAAATTTATCCATAGCATCAGATTTAGTAGTTGGTGGCGATACTATAAGGCTGATAAATAATCATTTGGAGTCTAATAAATTTACTAAAGCAGTGCTTGATGAGTACAATAGCCTCAACGATACTATATCACAAGATAGATTGGTAGAGGTTTCTACTAAGATGTATCATAAGTTGGCTAAAGCCTACTCTATCAGGGCTATTCAGGCTGTGGAGGTTAGGCAAGAAATAGATAGGTCGCCATATAGAACGGTAGTTTGTGGAGACTTCAACGATGTGCCAGAGTCTTATGTTTATCGTAAAATAAAGGGTGATATGCGAGATGTTTTTACCGACACATCGTGGGGGTACCGCTATACATATACCAAAAATAGAATGTTGGTGGGTATCGACCATGTTTTTATTCACAAAACTCTTATCCCTCTTTCTCATACTATTCCTCATGTATCATACTCCGACCACTATCCTGTAATCGTTACTTTTGGGAATAAGTCTGCCAAATAGTCGCATTTGGTTGCCTGTGTCGGAAATTTTGGCGTATATTTGTAGCCTGAAATCTCTTGGTGCAGTTTTTGATATATTTTATAGTGAGTTTGAAACTCTAATTTATAGAATATTAAAAAACTAAAAAAAATAGGAGATTTTTATTATGACAACTTTTATTAGAAGAAACCAGAATTGGTTGCCAAGCGTTTTCAACGACCTTTTTGATAATGGTATTATTAGCCGTCCAAACACTACTACATCGCCTGCCATTAATGTTATTGAACATAAAGATAGGTTTTTGGTAGAGGTAGCTGCTCCCGGTATGGCAAAAGAGGATTTCTCTATTCGAGTAGATGAGGATAATAATTTGGTTATCAATATGGAAAAGCGTAGTGAGCGGAATTTTGAAGACTCTGAGAGTCGATATGTTCGCCGTGAGTTTGGCTACACAAACTTTATGCAGACTATAATACTGCCTGATAATGTAGATAAAGATAAAATTTCTGCCAAAATGGAAAATGGAGTTTTGTCTATCAACATTCCTAAGATGACGGAAGAAGAGATACGAAAAGCTCAGCGACAGATAGAGATTCTTTAAGACATTGTATTTATTTTAATTTGTGATTGATTTATTTGGAAAAACGCTCTGCTTTTATCGAAGCAGGGCGTTCTTTCTTTTGTGTAAAATATATATAATCTAACGATTTATAATTTTTTAGCAGCGATAGCCTGATTGGCAGTGATTGCTACCATATTGTAAATATCATCTACCGAACAGCCACGCGACAAGTCGTTGATAGGCGCAGCCATTCCTTGAAGTACTGGACCTACCGATGTGGCTCCACCCAAGCGTTCTACCATTTTGTAGGCGATATTTCCAATCTCTAATGCAGGGAATACTAGTACATTAGCCTCGCCAGCAACTGGGCTTTCTGGTGCCTTGAATTTGCCTACGGAAGGAACAAGGGCGGCGTCAGCCTGAAGCTCGCCGTCTATTTTTAGGTCTGGAGCCATTTGTTGTGCCATATTTTTTGCCTCTACTACTCTATCTACAAACTCGTGCTGAGCTGACCCCTTTGTAGAGAAGCTAAGCATAGCCACTTTAGGCTCTATGCCTATCATATCACGCATTGTGCGTCCTGTACATACTGCTATTTGTGCTAACTCTTGTGCTGTTGGATTAGGCATTACGGCTACATCGGCTACAAGAAGGAACCCGTCTTCTCCGTATGCTTTCTCGCGGCAAAACATTAGCATTGCACCTGATATTACACTTATTCCGGGTTGTGTCTTTACTATCTGCAAAGCAGGACGAAGTACATTACCTGTAGTGTTTTGTGCTCCCGCTAACTCTCCGTCTGCGTCTCCAGCCTTTATCATAAGGCAGCCAAAGTATAGAGGGTCTTTGGTCTGCTCTAAAGCTTTCTCTGGTGTTATGCCTTTTGATTTGCGTAGCTCGTAGAATAAGTCTGCATATTTCTGCAAGTTGTCGCTTGTTTCTGGGTCTATAATAGTTGCCTTAGCTATGTTTGATAATCCTTCAGTAGAAGCAATATCCATTATTTTATCTCTATTTCCAAGTAAAATAATGTCGGCTAATCCGTCTGCGATAATTCTATTAGCAGCTTTCAATGTGCGTGGCTCATAACCCTCTGGCAAAACAATACGCTGAGGATGTTGTTTTGCTCTTTCGATAAATCTTTGTAAAATTTCCATTTTTAGTGTATATATTTTTATTGTTTATTTTACTCGAAAAAGATTTTGCAAAGTTACAAAAAAGTTGTGTCGTTGATTGTCGATTTGTGTAAAAATAAAGCAACCGCCAGAGTAGGCAGTTGCAGTAATAAATGTGTTATTAAATGTCTGTAGAATTAATAGTTTAATTCTTGTTCTTTTCTTTCTCTATTTGGCGTTCTAACGCTGATACGCATTCGTCTATAGCTTGCTCGAAACTGTCGGCTATTTTAGAGGCAAATAGCCTATTGTGAGGTACATTGAGGTTTATTTCTACCTCTTTGTTTTCAGCAGACTCTGGTTTAGTTACTTTTAGGAAGACCTCAGCAGAGATTGCCTTATCGAAGAATTTTTCGAGTTTTGAGAGTTTTTTCTCTATATATCCGTTTAATTTATCAGTTGCATTAAACTTAATCGCTTGAATTGTTACTTCCATAATAAATACTTTTTTAGGGTTAATAAAACTATCTATTTCCTGCTGACAAAGTTAGTGTTTTATTTTGTAACTATCAAAAAAACTTTTCAAAAAATTATTTTTTCTTTTTAGGATAGTCGATAGTATAGTGTAGCCCACGACTTTCGTGGCGAGCCATAGCCTGTTTTATTATCAGATAGGCTACATTGATACAATTGCGAAGTTCGCAAATCTCGCGTGAGACTACAGAGCGTTTGAATAGACTCTCGGTCTCTTCGTATAGTATCTCGAGCCTATCTAAGGCTCTTTGTAGTCTTAGGTTTGAACGAACAATACCTACATACGATCCCATTATCTGTTGCACCTCTTTGAGCGACTGCGTAATGAGTATCATCTCTTCAGTCAGAGTAGTGCCGGCATCACTCCACTCTGGTATATCTTCTTGCCACGAAAGGCTGTCTATTTTTCCTAAAGCATTTTTTGCGGCAGCGTCGGCATATACTATCGCCTCTATTAGCGAGTTTGAAGCTAGACGGTTGGCACCGTGTAGTCCTGTGCATGAGCATTCTCCACAGGCATAAAGACGGTAGATAGATGTCTGTGCGTTTAGATTTACGACTATTCCTCCACACAAATAATGGGCGGCTGGAGCCACAGGGATATATTGCTTGGTACAATCTATTCCGTAGGTCAGTAATTTTTCGTAAATGGTAGGAAAATGTTGTTTTGTCTCCTCTGGGTCCTTATGTGTTACATCGAGGAATACATAGTCGCTGCCAGCGAGTTTCATCTCTGTGTCTATAGCTCGCGCTACTATGTCGCGAGGGGCAAGTGATAGCCTTGAGTCATACTTCTGCATAAACTCCTCTCCCTTGATATTGCGAAGCACAGCTCCATATCCTCTCATAGCCTCCGTGATGAGAAATGAAGGGCGAGAGTCTGCATGATAGAAAGCAGTAGGGTGAAATTGCACAAACTCCATATCTCTTACCTTGCCTCTGGCTCTATGTACCATAGCGATACCATCGCCTGTAGCTACCAACGGATTAGTAGTAATCTGATATACATTGCCTATGCCGCCAGTAGCCAAAAGAGTAATTTTCCCTAAAATAGTGTCAATCTGATTGGTGCGCATATCTAAGGCATAGACCCCGAAGCATTCTATATTAGGAGCGTGGCGAGTGACGAGTTGCCCTAAATGATGTTGCGTAAGTAGCTCTACTACAAAACAGTGTTCAAATACTTCAATGTTTTTATGTTGCTTAACTCTTTTTATTAGTGAGTTTTGTATTTCTGCTCCAGTAGAGTCTTTGTGGTGAAGAATGCGAAATTCGGAGTGTCCTCCCTCTTTGTGGAGGTCGAAAGAGCCATCGGGAGCTTTGTCGAAGTCTACGCCCCATTCGAGCAACTGCTTTATCTGCTCTGGGGCTTGCGTAACTACCTGTTTTACCGCTTTTTTATCACAAATGCCGTCTCCTGCTATTAGAGTGTCCTCTATGTGTTTTTCGTAGTTGTCTAAAACAGAGTTGGTTACTGAAGAGACTCCTCCCTGAGCCAATGCTGTATTCGCCTCCTCTAATGTAGTTTTGCAGAGCAGAGCCACAGAGCCTTTGTCTGCTACTTTCAATGCAAAACTCATTCCTGCAATACCGCTACCTACTACCACAAAATCATATCTCTTTTTCATATTAAAAATCGATTTGAAAAATGGTTACAAAGATAATTCTTTTTTGTTGAGTATGTCATAAAAAAAATGTAACTTTGCAGACTTTTTGTAATTAACCGAGCGAGATGGCTTGAAAAGCCATTTTTCTCTATTGTTTAACCCTTTAATTAATTTTTTATAGTAAAATGGAAGAATTTAATTCCACAAACGAGCTACAAAATGTGGCTGTACAACCAGACGCTTCTTTCGACTGGGATGCATACGAAAAAGGCGATAATCTTACCGAGAATCGTCAGAAAGATACTGAACTTTACGACAAGAGCCTCAATCAGATTTGCAACAAAGAGGTTGTAGAGGGAACTGTAGTATCTATTAGCAAACGCGAGGTAATAGTAAATATCGGCTATAAGTCAGACGGTGCAATTCCTTACGCTGAGTTTCGTTACAATCCTGACCTTAAGGTTGGTGATAAAGTAGAGGTGTTTATTGAAAATCAAGAGGATAAAAACGGACAATTGCTCCTTTCTCATAAACTCGCTAAGCACGCTCGTGCTTGGGAGAAGGTAGAGGCTGCTCTCGAAAGTCAAGAGATTATTCAGGGATATATCAAATCACGCACAAAGGGTGGTATGATTGTAGAGATTTTCGGCATCGAGGCATTCCTTCCTGGTTCGCAAATCGATGTTAAGCCTATCCGCGACTACGATGTTTATGTAGGTAAAACAATGGAGTTCAAGATAGTTAAAATCAATCAAGAATTCAAAAATGTTGTGGTTTCTCACAAAGCACTTATCGAAGAGGAGCTTGAGGAACAACGCAAAGAGATTATCTCTAAACTCGAAAAAGGACAGGTATTGGAAGGTATCGTTAAGAATATTACATCTTATGGAGTATTTATCGACCTTGGCGGCGTAGATGGTTTGATACACATCACAGACTTGAGCTGGGGTAGAGTAAATCACCCTAACGAGGTGGTTGAACTTGACCAACATATCAATGTTGTTATCCTTGACTTCGATGAGGAGAAAAAGCGTATAGCTCTTGGTTTGAAACAACTTACTCCTCACCCATGGGATGCTTTAGATGCTAACCTCAAAGTGGGAGATAAGGTACAAGGTAAGGTAGTAGTAATGACAGACTACGGAGCGTTTGTAGAGATTATACCTGGCGTTGAGGGCTTGATACATGTATCAGAGATGAGCTGGAGCCAACACCTTCGTTCGGCAAATGACTTCCTAAAAGTAGGAGACGAGGTAGAGGCTGTAGTACTTACATTAGACAGAGATGAACGCAAAATGTCTTTGGGTATGAAGCAACTTAAAGAAGACCCTTGGGCTACTATCGAGGCTAAATATGCTATTGGTACAAAACACACAGCTAAGGTTCGCAACTTTACTAACTTTGGTGTATTTGCTGAGCTTGAAGAGGGTGTAGATGGTTTGATTCATATTTCTGACCTCAGCTGGACAAAGAAAATCAAACACCCATCTGAGTTTACTCAGCTTGGTTCTGACATCGAAGTTGTAGTCCTTGAGATAGACAAAGAGAATAATCGCCTCTCTCTCGGACACAAACAGTTGGAAGAGAATCCATGGGATGTGTTTGAGACAATCTTCTCTGAAGGCTCTATCCACGAGGGAACTATCGTAGAGTTGTTCGACAAAGGTTCGGTAATCTCTCTTCCTTACGGTATCGAGGGTTTCTGCTCTATCAAAAACTTGGTAAAAGAGGATGGTAAGGCTGCAAAACTCGACGAGAAACTTCCTTTCCGTGTAATCGAGTTCAACAAAGATACTAAACGCATCGTTGTTTCTCATACTCGTACATTTGAGGAGCCAGCAGAGAAAGTAGGAGATGATAAAAAACGCCCTATCAAAAAGGCAAAAACTGTACTTGGCGATATAGAGGCTCTCTCTGAATTAAAAGACCAAATGAATAGCGAAGAGAAGTAAAATCTTGCGATATTCACATAAAGAGAAAATCCACTTCAATCTTGACAAAGGTTGTGAGTGGATTTTTTTGTAGCAAATTGTAAAAAAAATCAAGTATGCTATGATACACTTGATTTGATACAAAATAAAGAGAAACGCCATTTAGAGAACTAAATAGCGTTTCTTTTGTTTATTGATTGTTTTTGCAATACTCTTTCAGGCACTCTTCGCAGAGGCAAGCTGTGTACTGGCTTCTGATGGCTTTTCTAGCTTCGGGCGTAAGGTTGTATTTGGCGCAAAAACATCCGTGTCCGTGCATACATACAAAGCCTTTGCCACACTTAGGGCATACTACATCTCGCATAATGATTTCTGAGCTACTGATTTCCCAAGATTAAAAAACAAGTCATATTCACCCTGTTTTACAGCGTGTTTTACCTCTACAGAGCCTACTGTTTCGTACTTCATCCTTTCGGCAAAGTTTGTCATAAGCCTTACAGCTTGCCCTGCCCATGTATATGAGCCAAAGCAGCCAAATATGCGGTTCTTCAGTCCTCGCAGTTCAAGTTTGCTCATCGCTTCGCCTACTTTAGGGAATACATCTCCATTATAGGTAGGAGACCCCATTATCAGCCCTTTGTAGAGGAAAGCATCTGTGATAATCTGAGACATATCGCTTTTCGATACATCGTGCATTATTACATTCTTCGTTACTGTTGAGGCTCCGCAAGCCACTATCTCTGCCATCTCCTCTGTGTGTGAATACATAGAGCCGTATATGATTACTACGCCTTCCCAGCCTTGGTGTAGGCTCAGGCGGTCGTATATATCTACTACTTTGGAGATATTTTCCTGCCATACAGGACCGTGAAGCGAGCAGATGGTTTTTATCTCAAAAGCCGATGCTTTTTTTAGAACGCTCTGTACAGGCACTCCGTATTTTCCTACGATATTTACATAATATCGCTCCATTTCTGCAAAGAATCTTCGGGTGTCTATCTGGCTATCCATTATGCCACCGTCGAGAGTGCCGAAGCACCCGAAGGCATCTGCGGAAAACAGTGTCTTGTCTGTCATCTCGTAGGTCATCATTACCTCTGGCCAGTGAACCATAGGTGCGTAGATGAATTTCAGATTGTGCTTGCCTATAGGTAACTCTTCGCCGTCGGCTACAACGCGTATGTTTTCTGTAATTCCGTAGAATCCTTTTAGCATATCGGAAGCCTTCTGAGAGCAGACAATCTGCATATCTGGAAATACTGCCAGATATTGCTTGATGCCAGAAGTATGGTCTGGTTCGAGGTGATGGACTATTAGATAGTCTATTTTTCTACCTTGTAAGATGTCTTTTACCTTGTCGATAGATTTTGTGGCAAATTCGCTATCTACTGTATCAAACAGAGCGATTTGCTCATCTACAAGTAAGTATGAGTTGTAGGTAACGCCCTTTGGAATCGGTACGAGTCTTTCGAATAACTCTGTAATACGGTCATTTACACCGACATAATACAAGGAGTCATTTATTTTTTGTGGATACATATTTTGTGTTTGAAAATTTCCGCAAAAGTACTAAAAAAATGGGAAATAGATATAGAGAGTATTCCTAAATAGACCAAATATATCTCGCAGTAAAAAAAGACTTGTAAAAGCAATAATATGTTAAATTATGCTTAATATGGTATTTTTCTTGAATTTTATTTTTGTAATCTCGAAAAAAAATAACTTTGCGACCTTAATTTTATAGATATTTATTGCTGTTCTTGCTTATGAAAAAATTATTACTTGTATTAACATTTTTTACTGTTTGCAATACTATCGCTTTTGGTCAATCAGCTCTATTGTGTGACATAGATGAACAGTATCGGCAAGAGATGTTGGAGGTATTGGAGGCAGACCACGACTCTTCGCATATAGCAGCCAGTGCTGAGTATTGGCAGGCCGTACAAAACTCAAATCCATGCTGTTGGGTTTTCCTCAATCCCGCTTTTGTAGATTTCTTTAGTTTAGAGGCTACATCTACAGAGACTTGTCCTGTAGGCAGTGGAGTGTGGTTTCTGTTGTTTGTGGGAGCGGGCTATATTACCTTGCGAGGTAGAAGTAAGATATAGTTTAGTATTTTAGGAATAAAATGAGAGTGTATAGTTTTAGTGCTATACGCTCTTTTTTTTTGTAACTCTATTTTGTTATGTTGCTTATTCATAATTAAATTTTGTACCTTTGCAGGTTAGAAAAAACGGCACATATTACTTTTTGTAGATGAATACTGAAAAATACAAATTACTAAAAACTATAAATACACCTGAAGACCTTAAAAGGTTTGATATGAGCTACTTACCTCAGATATGTGAGGAACTGAGGGCTTTTATCATAGAGCAACTCGCGAGCAATCCGGGACACCTCGGTTCTTCGCTTGGAGTAATAGAACTTACTGTAGCTTTGCATTATGTGTTTGATACCCCGAGCGACAAGCTTGTATGGGATGTCGGACATCAGGCATACGCACATAAAATCTTGACGGGCAGACGCGAGGTATTTCATACCAATCGACAGTTTGGAGGAATATCTGGATTTCCCAATATAAAAGAGAGCGAGTATGACGCTTTTGGTGTGGGACACGCGAGTACATCTATTTCGGCTGCTTTGGGTATGAGTGTCGCTTCTAATTTGCAGAATGAAAGTAGAAATGTAGTAGCTATCATAGGCGATGGCTCTATGAGTGGAGGCTTGGCTTTCGAAGGTCTGAATAATACATCTATTACTGATAATAATTTGCTTATAATAGTCAATGACAACCAGATGGCAATAGACCCTATAAAAGGTGGTTGGACTGAGGCTCTAAGCAAGCTACATACTTCGGAGACTTATAATAAGGTTCGTTATAAAATCTATAAATTTCTAAATAGAACAAATATACTTTCTGAACGCGGGGCTAGAAAGATGACACGGCTTTTTAATACGCTGAAAACATCGCGTTCTCCACACGATAATAATGTGTTTGAAGGACTATCTATTCGCTATTTTGGTCCTACCGATGGACACGATGTAGTTCATCTGGTCGAGATACTACAAGAGTTGAAAAAACATAAGAAGCCTCGTATACTTCATATTATTACCCAAAAAGGTAAAGGGTATAAACCTGCCGAAAAAGAGGTAACTACATGGCATGCTCCGGGTAAATTTGACCCTCTGACAGGTCGTCGTAGCCACGACGAGTCGGAGATACCGCTCTTCCAAGATGTATTTGGGCACACGCTTTTAGAGTTGGCAGAGAAGAATGATAAAATAGTGGGCATAACTCCAGCAATGCTTTCGGGTTGCTCTATGTCGATAATGCAGAATGCTATGCCAGATAGAGTATTTGATGTAGGAATAGCCGAAGGGCATGCCGTAACTTTCTCTGCTGGACTGGCTAAAGAGGGATTGAAGCCCTTCTGTAATATCTACTCTTCGTTTATGCAGAGAGCCTACGATAATGTAATACACGATATAGCCTTACAGGATTTAGGCGTTGTAATGTGTCTCGATAGAGCTGGAATAGTAGGGGCTGATGGTGCCACACATCAAGGAGAGTTTGACCTCGCTTATATGCGTTGCGTGCCAAATCTTATAGTGTCGGCTCCGAGAAATGAACACGAACTGCGTAACCTTATGTTTACGGCTCAATCTATCGATTCTCCTTTCGTAATACGCTATCCGAGAGGTAAAGGCACTTTGAAGGAATGGCATAACGAGATGAAAAAGTTGCCTATAGGTAAGGGCGAAAAACTAAAAGACGGAGAAGATTTGGCTGTGCTTACTATAGGTACAATGGCTCAGCCAGCAGCTAAGGCTATAGCCAGAGTAGAGTCTGAGACGGGCAAAAGTATTGCTCACTACGACCTCAGGTTTCTAAAACCTATAGACGAGGATATGCTCCGAGAGATAAGCAAGCGGTTTACTTGTGTGTTGACTATCGAGGACGGTATCCTCGAAGGTGGATTTGGTAGCGCTGTGCTGGAATTTTTTGCAGATTCATCTACTCAATCTCCAAAAGTAAAGAGGCTCGGTATACGAAATAGATTTGTAGAACACGGTACTCCGCAGGAACTATACAAAATGCTTGGACTTGACGAAGATGGAATAGCAAAATCGTTGAAAGAACTTTTAGCAGAATAGACAAAGTCGCAATGAATTTTGGCTTTGATATAATAGACAAAAGGGCTTATGCAAAACCTAACGAAGTGGCTGTGCGTTGGCATTGGGGCGAAGCGAGAGTTTTTGAAATATCGAATGACGACCTCCGCCACCATAGCGATGTATGTGCCTACTACTTGAGTAGGCTTGGCGTAGCGGAGGGAAGTGTAGTGACTCTATATGGATTGGAGCGAGGGTTTGAGTTTGCAATAGTACTTACAGCAATCAATAAACTCGGAGCCGTAGCTGTGTTTGACGAGGAGTGTGTAAATCCTGTATCGGTATGCAACGAGGAGAAAGCATACGCAGTAATTTGCCACTGTTTGTCTGAGGCGATAGAGTCTATTGATGCTAATCAATCTTCGATTCAGACTTTAGAGATAAAAATATCATTCGGCTATCCCTATCCTCCGTGTTGGTTTGACCTCCATACAGGAATGCGTTTGGCAGGCGTATTTAAGCCTCGTAAAAGAGATTTTTCAGCAGATAATCCTTTTCTTGTTTTTCGAGCAAATGGTAGGCGTATAGTAAAAGACTATCTATATCCTTTTTCTGCGAAAGGAGATAGACTTTGTGATAAGTTTTTCCGAGCAATGATAGCAGACGAAGTTTTTGAGTTCTGATTGTTTATAAAAATAAAAAAGGCAAGATTTCTGAAAATAATCCTGCCTTTTTTGTTCTGGATAAATATAATGAAGATATATTAGTCGCGGCGACTCGTATAAATCATTATATAGTATAGCAATGTAGCTAGTGAACTTAGTGCTGCTACTACATAGGTATAGGCAGCAGCTCTGAGGGCAGACTCTGCCATTGGTTGTAGGCTATTGTCGGTAACACCTTCGGCTCTAAGCCATACCAAAGCTCGCTTAGAGGCGTTAATCTCTACGGGTAAGGTGACAAAACTGAAAAGTGTAGTAAGTCCGAATAGTATAATTCCCGCCAACATTAATTGTGGAAAAGTCTGAATAGTAAATATACCAGCGAGTATTACCCACATTACATATTTAGACGCAAAACTTACTGCTGGTACAAGCTTCGATCTCAAAGTAAGTGGAGCGTAGGCTCGTGCATGCTGTACAGCGTGTCCGCACTCGTGGGCGGCTACGGCGGCAGCGGCTACAGAGTTTGAGGCATAGACATCGTCACTTAAGTTGACTGTTTTTGTCAGTGGATTGTAGTGGTCGGTAAGCGAACCTCCTGTGTGAACTACCTGCACATCTGTAATACCAGAGTCTAAAAGCATTTTGCGAGCTACATCAGCACCTGTCATCCCGCTTGGAAGAGGCACTTGAGAATACTTATTCATTCTATTTTTGAATACAGTAGATACTATGATACTTACTAAGAATATCACTCCTGTCAGAATCCAATACATAATCTTTCTTGTGTTTTTATTTTTTGTAAAAAATATACTTTTGTCTAATCAAATTCTCTGCCAACATACGAAAAGCGACAAAATGTCATTTTGCTATCCGTTTTGTCTGGCATTTTCTGCAATATCCATACATATATAGCGTATGGCGAATAGAGGAGAAAGACTCAGAGTTTCTTATCATAATAGATTTACTTAGTTTCGAGTCTTTGAACTTTTTTATCTTGTGACAACCTATACATATTTTGTAATATGCTCCTTCTTGTGAGAAATTGGCTCTCTCGTAGCGAATCATCTTCGAGGAGAAATTATGGCGGATTATTATTCCACACTCTTGGAAGAGTTCGAGAGTAGAGTATATGGTAGCCAAACTTACATTCAGACGCTCTACTACTGCCGAATGCAGAGTCTGCACATCAAAAAATTGTGGCATATCAAACATTGTGCTAAATATCAGATTGCGTTCGGAGGTGGCGCGCATACTATTTCTACGAATATAATCTGATAGTAAGCCTAACGCAATGTCTCTCTCTCGTAAGGAGTTGTCTGGCATAGTATTGTTTTTTTTTAGGGATTGTAACCCGATTGCTCAAGTATTTGTTGTCCGTCTGCAATTTTCATCAACTGTTGCGGGGTAATATCTTGATTTTTTGCCATATAAGCCTCTACGATACGCAAGCCTATGAATTGTCCCGCCCTGCCCGGAGATTCCTGCGTAAATGGTAGGGTAAAAGGAGCCTCTTTTATGTATTTAAGTCGCAGAGAATGGTCTGTAGAGAAGAGGTGTTGCTCTGATATTAGAGTCTTCCACATAGCTTGCTCTTGGTCTATACACCATTGCCACTGCTCTTGTGTATAGCCCATTATTGTTTCGGCGGAAACATCTGGCAAAAGAAGTTTCTGCATATAAAGTATTTTGCCATGATAGATGAGTTCGTCTATCAATCTATCATTTGTTCGCTCATATGGAAACTCTGTAAATAGCCACGCATATATGATATCTGGCGAGATTTTTTCTGGTCGCCAATTTTGTATTACATAATCGTAATTGTTTGGATCTTTAGCATACAAAGGATAGTCTGCTCCGAGATATTTATCTATGCCTATAGCAATGGCTTCCTCTGTAATCATAAGATTTTGATTGAGAAGAGATACGCAACTGATAATACGAGGCGTAGGTAATGTTGGAAAAAAAAACTTACCACGACGAAAAGCCTCAGTAAGTAGTTTTTCCTCTTTTCTGAAGTTGGGGAATTGTTTCATAGCGTCGGCGTAAAGCGTTTGTGCTGTACTATCGGCAAAAAACTTTGGTAGCGTCTCTGCTATTAAGTCTCTTTGATTGCCAAAATGGACTACTCCACTAAAATATATACCCGCAAATCCTTTGTATTTATCCATAAATTTATCAAGCGATTGGCTTAGGTTTTTGCTTTCACGCAGTTTTAGAAGGTCGAGGTCGAATCTCTCTATTTTTACCTCTAGATCTATGCCTTTCAAATCTGCCTTACGACTACTTTTGCTACTGCTATTACAAGCAGTAAAAGTCAGAATATAGGCTAATACTATTGCTATTTTTTTCATTTTTTTCTTATGTTTCTTTCTTCAATAAATCGTCTATAAATGATTAAGTCTTGTTCGGAATGTATTTGTCTGATGGCACTTTGAGCTACTATAAATATCTCGAATTTGTCTAACTCTCCTACGCCAGCAAAAGCTTCGTCTTTTTCTAATAGGTCTCTATACCATATAGCCTCTTCTAATGTTTCGAGCCCAGAGATTGATATAGAAGATTTGCCAGAGAATTTCTGTAAATCGAAGTCGTAATCTTTTATTTGAAATTTATTAAAATTATAGGCTGCTATATCGTATAGCATACTATTTAGTATCTTAGTGTCTGTTGATTTCTGTAGCAGTATAAATATGTGAGGTTCGGTTATGTTGAACTCAAATGGTTTTGATAGGCTATCTTCAGCAATAATAGCCTGCTTAAATTGCACAGTCCTACGCTGCGATAGATCTAAGGTATCTATAGTGTTTTCGGCTAATTGTTGTTCTCTGCCTTGTTTTACTAATGCCAATATGTTTTTACTAAGCGGTGTAACCTCCGAATCTGGATAGCGAGAGATAATGGTGTCTAATCCAGCCTCAAACATTGCAGTATATCCCTGTTTGCCGAGCGAAAGAGCGTTGAGCAGTGCGAACTTTGGCATAAACTCTGACATAGGATACCTATCGCTCATTATCTGGAAATTGTCTATTACTTCCTGAGTGTTGCCCTGACGATAGGCAGTGTATGAGGCTTTGTATAGAGAGTCTTGCGATGCAAGCATTTGCTTTATGCGTTCTTCGTAGTCAGGCGAGGATAGCATTATTGCGTATTTGCTGTATGGGAATTCTCTCAACAGTTTCTGGCGAAATACCTCTTGCGACTCCGTGTTTTGTAATTTGCCATTTATTTGATATTCTAAAAAATATGTCTCTGGGATTCTCTCGTCTGATATGAAACGCGACTGGAATTCTCTGTATGTAGCATCGGCACTGTTTAGGTCGTCTAATTGTGTGTGGAATATGCTTCCCATGTTGTAAAGAGCTGTTGCTACCTGCTCAAGGGCTAAAGAACGCTCTTCGTCTGTCTTAGGGATTTGAGATAAGTAGTATTCAGGTCTGTGTGGGTCGTCAGACAGAGAGTCAGTAGCCTCTGTTGCATACTGTGTTGAGTCTTCTGCTGTCCAATTGTTGGAGTTTTCGCTCTGCGATATGGTTTTTGTAGAGCGTCTCCAGTTGTCTTCTATTGGTCTATTGCCCCATTTTTTGCGAAAATCAGCTTTGCCTAAATTTACAGCTTGCGTATTGTAGAAATACCAATCCTGCGAACTCAACGCCGACTGCCCAAGAGGGTTCATATATGAGGTAGTTTCGTTTTGCTTCGCTACCTCCATTGCGGCTCTATTGGCAGAGTCTATAGCTGCTTGCTTTTCGGCTTCTATCAGCTCGGCTATGATTTTGTCTATCACAAGCAGTTGTTCGGCTTCGCTTTTATACGATAGTGTTACAAGGCTATCCTGAAGTGTCGCTATCTGGTAATTTTGAGCCAATTGCCCAAGTACTTGCGAGCGCTTTTCTGCCTCGCGGTATTCGGAGTGAGTATTTGGCATCGAGATTATTACGGAGTCGTAATATGAGGCTGATTCTATATAATTTTTGTCTTCGTAGTAGAGTTGTGCTATTTTTAGCGCAGCTAACGCTTTTTCTACTCCGCCTCTGGTACTTTTTATCATTGCCTTCTGATAGGATTCTATGGCTCGAGATGTCTGCTCTATCGACATATATTTCTCACCTATAGCAAAATATATCTGGTCTAAATAGTTTGTATTATTGTCTGATTTAGCCATTTTTTCTAATTCATTGATAGCCTTTTTAGCATTATTATTCAAAACACTCTCTTTTAGAGAAGCATTGAAAATCATTTCGTAGTTTGTGGCCGAACTTTTTGCTATGGAGTAGTGTGATTGTGCGTTTTTCTTGTTTCCGAGTTTCTCGTAGATTTGTGCCAATACAAAGTTGAAGCGAGATTTTTCGTATTTGTTTTTGGGTTTTTCGATTGCTTTTTTGAGATATGACACAGCCTTTTCGTATTCTCCCATAGATATAAGCAAATGGGCAGAAAAAGCAGCGTGTGTGTGTTTTAGCGACTGAGGTACTGAAGATTCTTTGATGCTCTGTAGATGACTCTCTGCTTCAGTAGTCCAGCCCATATCTGTATATGCTCTTACTATCCAAAGCTTTGCTTCGCATACCAAAGGCTCTTGCTCTGAGTAGTGGCGAATAATATAGTTGAAGTCTGAGGTTGCATCTACAAAGTCGGCCTTATAGTACTCGGCTTGTCCGAGTAGCAACCAAGCTTTAGGTACCTGTGGATTGAACTCCTCTTGCAAGCGAAACTTTCTATACTCTTCCGAAGACATTCCTATTGGCTTGCCTTTAGGTTTTGACTTGATAGAGTGGTTTTTGATAGCCTTTCTGCACTTCTCTATTACAATATCCATCCGAGAGGAGATATTGCCAGAGGTTTGTTTATTTACTGTAGGGTATAGTGGTATTATTTGAGAATAGTCGTCTTGTGTGGCAAGTAGCAGAGATTTTTGTCCGTCCTCGAAAGCATTTATAGCGTTGTGACGGATATTGTATTTTGTGGCGAAACTATGGTAGGAGCGAGTGAATCCAGTATTTTTTTTAGTAGAACAAGCTGCTAAAAAAAATAGACACACTACAAATACAATTATTTTATCTGCTCGTAGCATACACTCAAATAATGCGTTTTTTATTTGTTTGTATTTAATATGTTATCGAGACTCTTATCTGTATTGTGCAGTTTCTCTCTGCAAAACTCTATTAGCATAGTAGCTTCTTTTACCTTTTCGGTAAGGCTATCTATATCAAGAGATTGTGTCTCGAGCATCTCTACGATTTGCTCAATCCTACTCATAGCCTCTTCGTATTTCAATTGCTTTTTTGTCATTTTCTATTCCAATAAAAGAAAATAGCAAAGTTACGAAAAAAAGTGAAATGTTTAGATAATGTATTTTGAGATAAAAAAATGTAACTTTGCAAGCATTGTTTTGTAAAAAACATTTGATAAAATAATTAATAATCTGTTTAAAAGTATGAGAAAATTTTACTTAATTACGATTCTGTTTTTATGCTGTTGTTTGGGGATAACAGCGCAGGGACTGATTTTGCCGTATTTTCAAGACTTTTCTACGCTTCAGGCAGGAAGTATGCTGACGAGTTCGTCGTCAAATATTTCTGTGGATACCACAAATCTACCGAGTGGAATAGGGCGTATAGTCGAAGGATTTCAGGCGGGGCAAGCCTTGAGGATTGGCTCAAGTAGCAATGTTGGTAGTATTGCTACTAATGCTTTTGTTGCTACTGGTGAAGAGCAAGTAAGAGTTACATTCACAGCAATCCCTTGGACTGCCACTACGCCTAAGGCTGCTAAAGTATTGGTGTCGTACGGTTCTCAGAGTGACACTATAGAGTTGGTAGCGGCTACTCACACATGGCCACTTACTTCTACCGATATGCAGAGGTACGAGGTGTTGTTTAATGCAGAGGTTACGGCCTCGGCTGTAAGTTTGCGTACCGTGTCTCAAAGCAGTTTGGAGAAACGGGTGTTTATAGATGATTTTAAGGTGGCAAGAATGATGTCTGCTGGCTGGTTGAGTGAGAGTTTTGAAGGAGATATGTTCCCGCCAGAAGGTTGGACTACGATACATGTCAGCGGTTCGGAGGTATGGAAGAAATATACTAACAATAGATATTGGGATGGAGCAAGTTGTGCTTATGTAAGTTACGCTACATTTGGACACGAAAATTGGCTTGTAACTCCACAACTTAAGCCAGCGGTTGGCGATAGTCTTAGCTTTGCTATTCGCTTGGGTTCTGAGACAAATAATACTAATGCGTATCTAAAACTTTCTACCACAGGTAATTTGAAAGATGATTTTACTATAGATTTGCTTAATCCTATACCTATGACATCTTCTTTTGTAATGCATAAAATAGATATGTCTGCGTATGTAGGGCAGGAGGTGTATGTCGCATTTCAGGTTGTTGATAACGACGGATATCAAGTATATCTCGATGCAGTAGGAGGAGTAACATTAGCAGGTGGATTAGACTGCGCTAAGCCTACTAATTTTTCTATTGGTACAATTGCAGGCAACTCGATTACTCTTAATTGGAGAGCTAATGGTGGTAATAGTTGGATAGTAGAGTGGTCTGATAATATGCAGTTTACTGATATATTAGGCACTGTAACTGCCAGCGATACAGTTTGTACCATAAATGGGCTTGAGTATTCAAAGAAGTATTATGTTAGAGTAAAGACAGATTGTCTTGGTGGTGATTATAGTGGATACGAGATTTTGAACTTTGAGACACCTTGTGGTATGGTAAATCCTACTGCTTGGCAAGAGACATTCAATAATCGCTCATCTGGCGAGTATCCTATGCCAAAATGTTGGACAAGAGTACAGGGGTATGAAGAAGGGTATTATTATACAACAACATATCCTCATGCGGGAGTATATGATTCGTATTCTCAAGATAATTTGGGCGGAGGAATGATGTTCAGAACCAGTAGTGTGGCTACTTCAAATCTGATAGTATCCCCACAATTTGATTCTACTATGCAAGGTAGTCAGATTTCTTTCTATACAAAGAATTATGATGCATCATCTATTGGAGAACTTCAGGTGGGAGTAATGTTAGATATGTTTGATACTACTACATTTGTAGCGTTGGCATCTATAATACCTCAAGGAGTAGATGTTTGGAATAAACACTACATAGATTTTACAGATGCTCCGAGTGATTATAGATATTTGGCCTTTAAGTTCAATTTTGTAGATGGTACATATCCTACTATTTATTTGGATAATGTAAAGATGTATCCTATCCCTACTTGCAGTATGCCTACAAACTTGTCTGTATCTGATATTTCTACTAACTCTGTAAGTGTAAGTTGGTCGGAAAATGTTCTTGCCTCGCAATATATTGTAGAGTATTCGTTAAATCAGAATTTTACGGAGAGCGTAAATACTATTACAGTGACTACTAATTCAGCAGACATTACTGGTTTGAGCGAAAATACTAAGTATTATTTGAGAGTGAAGGCTGATTGTGGCAACGGCGATACAAGTTTGTGGACAGATGATTTCTATTTTATAACAGCATGTGGCGAAATAGATCCTCTGAATTGGGAAGAGAAATTCAATTTGAGTAGGGCAACAAGAAATTTTGCTGCACCAGACTGTTGGACACGCACTACAGGATATAAACCATACGATGTAATGTATCCTAATGTTAGTGAGTATTACGATTATGAAGAAGATGTCGATATCGAAGCAGAAGAAGAGAGTGGTTCTCTGTATTTCTACGGTGATACGCAGATATTTACTTCTCCTCGTTTTAGTGGCTCTCTGAATGGCTCTGAAATATCGTTTTTTGTGCAAAAACGCAATTCTTATGCTGAAGGCGAATTTATATTGGGATTTGTTACAGACCCAGAGGATAGTACAACTTTTGAGCCTTTTACGGTGGTAGAGCCAAGTGAATTTAATCAATGGAAAAAATTTGTAATTAGTCTTGAGGCTGCCACTACCACTCATAGGTATCTTGCTTTTAGGCTTCGTGCCTTAAGTGGCTCGCCTTCATATTATGTAGATAATATAAGTGTGCATGCATTGCCCGACTGTTCTGTGCCTCAGAATATGACTGTATTGACTGATAGCACTATTGCAGGAGGTGGTTTTACTATAGATGCTACAGTTGGTGGTAATAATCTTCAGGCATGGGATATTGAATACAAATGTGCGGGAGAGACTACTACATTGAGAGTCCCTTCTCTGCCTTATACGGTGTCAGGGCTTGGCTCGGGTAAGGCGTTGTCTATAAGGCTTCGATCTATTTGCGACTCTGCAAGTAATTCAATAGGAGATTGGAGCGAATATACTAATATAAATACCGAATGTGCGGAAGTAAATTTGCCTTGGTACTATGGATTTGACGATAGCGATACTAATCCAATGGTTCAGAGTGGAATGCTTTGTCTTAGTAAAAAGGGAGTTATGAGAGACTATTATGATTCCTATAACTATAACGACTATCCATTGTTGAGAAATGATGGTAATTTAGATCCATATTCAATGGAGTTCTATCTTTTAGGATATGACCATACTCCTCAGTCTCTTATTTTACCTGCGTTTTCAGAAGATTTAAGTGGTGCTTGGATAAAATTCTATGCAAAAAGGATAGACTATGGAGCTTATCCATATCATATAGAGATTAGGGCTTTAGAGAGTCATTCAGATACTACCCCAATAGTACTTCATTCTATATCAAAAAACCAAATAAGTAATACTGAATATTCTCATTTTACAGTATCTCTTGAAAATATACCTTCTACACATAGAGTTATATCGCTTACTGTAGTAGCTGATACCTTGTGGGCATCGCCTAATCTGAAAATAGACAATATCACAATAGAGCAAGTGCCTACTTGTATTACGCCTGATGACTTTAAGGCTACTTTAATCTTGGATACAATGGTAAATGTATCTTGGACTGCCGTTTCGAGCGAGAGCCAGTGGCAGGTAGAGTATAGAGAGCGAGGCTCTAATGAGGATTGGATAGTAGTCAATGCGTCTTCTGCTCAATTGACTATCAGCGGTCTGCAACCAAATACTCAGTATGAGGCTCGCCTTATGGCTATGTGTAATCAAAATGATTATAGTGAGTATACATTGCCTCTGTATTTTACTACATCTTGTAATGCAGTAGATAGTATATATGAAACTTTTGACGCTATTGCGGTTGGATCGCTGCCTGAATGTTGGACTAAACTATCTTCTAATCCTACATATCCTTCTGTAGTATCACAAGATGCGTCGTTGGGAGTTACCTCAAATGCTATACAGTTTAGAGATTCTAAACCTCAGGTATTAGTAACTCCTCCTATGAGTCGTCCTTTAAGCGAACTTATGCTTGAATTTGAACTCAATAGAGAAGGTCCTAGCGCTGGTGTGTTTCAGGTGGGAGTTATGTCTAATCCATTAGATATAAATACTTTTGTCCCAGTGGCAAATCTTGATGCTAATGGTGTCAATAAAACTATGACTTATCAGCGAATTACTTTCTCAAATGTGTCGGATTCTATTCGCAATATCGCTTTCCGTTACGGAGATGTAAATGGTACTACGGCTAATACAGGTTGGTTCTATTGGATTGATAATGTAAGAGTAGCAAGTTTGCCAGACTGTATGTCGCCAGATAATATCTCTGTTTTAGGATTTACTCAAAATTCTGCTACTTTATCTGTAAATCATCCTATTGGAGCTACTACATTCGATTATGCCTATACATCAGATATGAATGTTGCTTCGCCTGACTCTTTAGAGGTTTATCAGATTGCAACATCTATATTTACTATAGAAAATCTTATGCCTAATACTCCTTATAAAGTGTGGGTGAGAACTCGTTGTGGACAGAGCGTTACTGAGTGGCTAAATTCGGCTGCTATGTTTAGGACGCTATGCGAGGAGATGACAGAGAGTGTGGGATATTCTGAGAATTTTGACGGTGTTGCTATCGGTTCTATTCCAGAGTGCTGGTTGAGGCTTACTGCTAATGCAGGTTATCCACAAGTAGTCAGAGCAGAGAGTACTTATGGCGTTACTTCTAACTCTTTGAAGTTTGTGGGTGGCGGCACGCAAATTGCTGTAATTCAGAAATTGAATATCCCTGTAGAGACTCTAATGCTTAAGTTTAATCTATCGCAAGAGGGTGTTCAAGCAGGACTATTCCAAGTAGGCGTAATGTCAGACCCAACCGATGAGGCGACATTCCATGCTGTAGCTACTATGAATAATAGTGTGTATAAGACATTGATGCCAAAAGAGGTGGAGTTCTCTGGTGTGGCAGATAGCCTTGGTAGGTATATCGCTCTTCGTTATGGTGATGTTGGTGGTACGCAGCAGACTAATTGGTATTATTGGGTTGATGACATCGAGTTAATAACTATTCCTACTTGCCAAAAGGTAGATAATCTTAGAGTTTTATCTATAGCAAGTGATAGCGTAGAGATTGCTTTTGAGAGTAGAGAAGGACAATCTACTTGGCAATACGCTATAATGCCTCAAACTAATATGTTGTTCCCAGACTCTACTGCTGTAATGGGTATGTTGTCTAATGATACGGCAATGATAGGAGGCTTGGAGTCTAATACCGCTTATAGCTTATGGGTTCGTACAGCATGTGATGACGGTAGTTTAAGTGGTTGGACTATGCAGGTAGTCTTCCGTACAAGTTGTCAGGCATACGATATACCTTATTTTGAGACATTTGTAGAGGCTGATGAGTCTGATTATAATCGTCCATATTGCTGGACAAGAGTGTTGTCGTATCGTAGCGGAAATACCGTATATCCTTATCTGTATAATGGTTATTATGGTGGAGCATCATATGATTCTGGTACATACGGATTGTATATATATCCTCATGCTAATGCACCTGTTCAGATGATAGCATCGCCTGATTTTGTATCGCTCAACAATACAGAGGCATCTTTCTGGGTACAATATGGATACGAATCTACTTACTATAATTATGTGGGAACTCTTGAGTTTGGTGTTATGTCTGATTTGTCAGATACTTCGACTTTTATATCCATTGCAGATGTTACTCCTACGGAACGCGAGGTATGGACTAAATATGAAATACCTTTGCTTAATATACCTGCTACTCATAAGTATTTTGCATTTAGAGGTATTACTCAAGGCGAATCTGCAACATTCTATGTAGATGAGATTGATTTGCATACGGCTCCTACTTGTTTGAAACCTACTGGTCTGATAGTAGATGCTAATACTATTACAGAAGATGGTGCCGAAATATCTTGGACTTCAAATGGACAGGAGACAGAGTGGGTTGTATATTATAAACCAGTAGAAAGTTCTGTTTGGGATTCTATATCGGTATACAACACTCCTTCATATCTTTTTGCAAATCTGCAATCTTCTACTGAATATGTTGTGAAGGTAAAAGCAATATGTTCTCCTATAGTAGATGAAAGTAAGTTCTCGCAAGAGATATTTTTTGCTACTGTTTGTGGGGCAGAGTCATTGCCATTCTTAGAGACATTCGACAATTATAGTACTTCCTATGGTGCTCCTTTCCCCGAAGAGTGTTGGCAGAGAGTTTCTGGGCTTGCAGAAAATATATTTGCTGGAAATCCATTTAGTAATATGGTAGGTAGTTATACTTGGCAAATAGATGATTCTAATAACGGTATACCTTCAAAGCATGTAAAGACTAATTTGTATGGTACAAATATGCAAGATTGGTTGATAACTCCTACTATTACTCTTGATGGGTCTATATTGAATGTACAACTCTCATTTGATATGGCATTTACTAAGTTTAATCAAAGTTCGCCAGCTGATGCTTCTGGAGACGATGATAAATTTATGGTAGTAATAGCTACAAATGGAGGAAATACATGGTTGGAAGAGAATGCTACTAAATGGACTAATGATGGAACAGGTGATTTTGCATTGAATAGTATTTCAAATTCGAAAACTAAGTATACTATTGACCTTAGCCAATATATTGGACAGACTATTCGTATCGGTTTTTATAGCGAATCTACTGTAACAAATGCGGATAACCATTTGCATATAGATAGTATATTCGTTTCAAGTGTGGTGATAACTCCAGCTACAGTTACTACTTTACCTGCTACTGATATAACTACAAACTCTGCGTTTTTACATAAAATAGTGGCGGAAGGTTCGTATGAAATAACAGAAACAGGTTTCTACTATCGTCCAATTGATAGTGCTGAGCCTCGCTATTCTTTGACGCAAGATAGTATAGTTACAGATTTGGCACAAGGCACTACCTACGAGTATTATGCATTTGCTATGGCAGGAGGAGTAGAGTATATAG